>Ga0116143_10000513_pt1 | contig 53267 bp, 36 predicted proteins | sample AD_UKC034_MetaG_FD_89745 | JGI IMG/M metagenome (GOLD analysis project Ga0116143, IMG submission 89745) | Active sludge microbial communities of municipal wastewater-treating anaerobic digesters from USA - AD_UKC034_MetaG | ecosystem: Engineered > Bioreactor > Anaerobic > Digestate | place: USA... | reverse complement strand
CGCGTTACTACGTAACATCACCCACAAAAGTTTCACACAAAAAATAATTCAACCTTACATAAAACCACCTCAAAATCACCTCCAAAAACATCCCCACATCCACATCATCTGCCAAAAAGTCCTCACTTCATCAAAACCCCCAAAACACCATCAAAAACCGACCATAATTGGTGGGGAAGAGCCCATAATCCCTTGGGAAGACACCATAATCTGTTGGGAAGAAACCATAACTTGTTAGGAACAAACAATAATCAATCAGGAAGAAACCATAAGCCATTAGGAACGAAGCATAATCCATTGGTAAAAGACCATAACCCATCGGGAACGAACCATAATTCATTAGGGTCATACCATAAACAAAACATTCTGTCAGCGCATTTTTAAATACCTATATAGAATAACTGCAACGCATACCTCAAACCAAAATTAAAAATCATTATCCTACATTTGAAAACACAAAAAGCAGCAAGCAAAAAAGCGCAATAAAGAGTAAGGCAATGGAAAACAAATTTAAATGGCAATTGGAAATGAAACTCCCCCCCTATGCCAATGCCTTTGCACATAAAAACGCTTTGCTTTTGTTGGGTTCCTGCTTTTCGGAAGAGATAGGTCAAAGGCTGCATGCTTTTAAGTTCAATGCCTTGTACAATCCTTGCGGAATAGTATATGATGCACTCAGCATCAATCATCATTTACAAAAGTGGCTGCAACCCAATAGCGAAAACGATCAACTGTGTTTTGAGCACAATGGCATATTTCATCATCCGCATTATCACAGTTCGCTCAGCAGTGGCGGTAAAGAGCAATTGCTATTGAGCTTGCGCGATGCTTTGCAAAAAGCGCATCAACAATTAAAGCAAGCTTCTCACCTCATCATTACTTTGGGCACTTCGTATTACTATGTTCGCCAAAGCGATGGACTTGCGGTGGCCAATTGTCACAAATTGCCTGCGGCACAGTTCGAGAAAAAGTTTTTTAAAGCCAGCGATTCCATTGCTTTGTTTCAAAACACCTTTAAAGAGCTTAAAAAAGTAAATCCAAAATTAAACATCATCATCACCGTAAGTCCGGTGCGCCATATAAAAGACGGTGTGGTAGAAAACAACCGCAGCAAAGCGCACTTACTCGAAACGGCACACACACTGCAAGATGCATTGAGTTATGTGCATTACTTTCCGGCTTATGAATTAGTGATGGATGTGTTGCGCGATTATCGTTTTTACAAAGAAGACCTGGTGCACCCCAATCACATGGCAGCCGACTTTGTGTTTCAACAGTTTTTAAATCAATGTTTGTTAAAAGAAGATTGGGATTTGATCAATGAGATTGAAAAAATAAATCAGGCCTTGCAACATAAGGCATTTTTTCCGGAGAGCGAAGCCCATAAAATATTCAAACATGAATTGATGCTAAAAATTACCGAGCTCCAACAAAAATATCCTCATCTAAAATTTTAGTTTTATAGGATGGAATGCATTTTAACACAAGAGTACAAATCGCCTATAGGTGTGCTCCTGCTTGGTGCTTATAAAAATCAGATTTGTGTTTGCGATTGGAAATACAGAAAGCAAAGAAAGAGAATTGATGAACGAATTTGCCAACACTTGAATGCGCAATACCAACCAGGTTCTTCTGATATGCTTACAAAACTTGCTTTGCAATTGGATGAATACTTCAATGGCGAACGCCAAACATTCGATGTCGATTATATCTTCTGTGGTTCCGCATTTCAAAAAGAAGTTTGGAATCAACTCTTGCAAATTAAAGTCGGTTCATGGATCAGCTATCAGCAATTGGCACTGCAATGTGGCGATGCTCAAAAAGTTCGTGCAGTAGCTTCGGCCAATGGAGCCAATGCTTTGGCTATTATTGTTCCTTGTCACCGTGTATTGGCATCCGATGGAAAACTTACCGGCTATGCAGGTGGTTTGAGAGCCAAGCAGTATTTACTCAAACTCGAAAATGCTTATCAACCCAGTTTGCAGGGTACTTTGTTTTGATGAAAGAAGAATCAAATTTTCTACACATCTCATACCCAAAACAAAACTCAATTTCCGATTTTGATCTAAGGGATTATTAACATGATCCCTGGTCTACCAGGGTGAAAATTAAATGTGCCCTATCGGGTATTTGGTTTTCCTTCCACAAATTCAAGCAAGCTTGATTTGTTCAGTCCAAAAATATTCGCTTGTTTCTTTTTGATCTAAGGGATTATTAACATGATCCCTGGACTACCAGGGTGAAAATTAAATGTGCCCTATCGGGTATTTGTTTTTCCTTTCACAAATTCAAGCAAGCTTGATTTGTTCCTTCCAAAACAAAACCCCGCTTGCGCGGGGCATCATTTAATTTATCTGCGGAGAGAGAGGGATTCGAACCCCCGGAGGTGTTACCCTCAATGGTTTTCAAGACCACCGCAATCGACCACTCTGCCATCTCTCCGGGCGCAAAAGTACTATATTCAATTTTATCTGCAATAGCCCGGCAAAAATTTATTTTTAGCGTTTTCAAAAGCTTTTTATGTCTTTTATCATGTCACTGCTTTGCACTCATCTTAATATATTACTGTATTTTCTTTACCATTCAATGATCATTTTTCCTTTTGAATTAACTACCTTAGTAAGGTTAAAATAAATACCATGAAACGTATCAGCATTTTATCCGCATTTCTACTTCTGAGTGCTTTCTCATTTGCTCAGGTTAAAAATCTGCAAGCCACTTTTGCTTACTGCACTTTTCATATTCCCGGCTCCGATTCGTATGTCGAGAGTTATTTATCGGTAGCCAGTCAGTCGGTGCAGTTTGTTAAAAACAACGAGGGAAAATACCATGCCGCTATCGAAGTTTTTTTCAATTATAAAAACGGACAAAATGTAGTCTTCTCCGATGCCTATACTTTAATCTCGCCTGTGGTGGACAATCCAAGCGACAACAATTTTGTTTTTCTCGATCAACAGCGTGTTTCACTTCCGGCCGGCACCTACTCTTTCGAACTTACCATTCGCGATAAAAATTCAAGCGACAAAGCGTATAACATTGAACAAGATCTGGTACTTGACTACGATAATGAAACTCCGAGCATTTCGCGTTTGCAGTTTATCGAGTCGTATGAAAAAGCCGAAAGCACCGGACGCCTAACCAAAAACGGTTACGATTTAGTACCATACGTTCAGAATTTCTATCCAAAGTCGATCAATAAACTTACCTTCTATTGCGAGGTGTACAATACGGCTAAGGCCCTCAGCAACGATCCTTTTATCATCAGTTATTTTATTGAGTCGGCCGACTCTCGTAAAAAACTCGACAATCTTGCGGTATTTAAAAAATCGCAAAGCAAGGATGTGGTGCCACTTTTATCGGAATTCAATATCGAATCGCTGCCCAGTGGTAACTACAATTTGGTGGTTGAAGTAAGAAGTAAAACCAATGATCTGCTTGCCTTACGTTCCGAATTTTTTCAGCGGAGCAATATCATCGCCACTCCTTCTATCGATGAATTTTCAACCGAAAATGTGGACATGACTTCGTTCGACATTTCCAACACTTTTGCATCTACTTATAAAGACAAAGAAGAATTAAAAGATCACATCAATAGCCTCAGACCTATTGCCAATACGAACGAACAAATTTTTATCGACAATCAATTAAAGCGTTCCGAGCTCGAAATGATGCAGAAATTCTTTTACAGCTTTTGGGCCAGACGCAATGTAGCTGACCCATCGGGCCAGTGGGCCTTGTATGCCAAAGAAGTTGAGAAAGTAAATAAAGTCTATTCATCGTCCATTCGAAGAGGTTATGAAACCGATAGAGGACGCGTGTATTTACAATACGGTGCTCCTAACTTTATGTCGGAGAATACCAATGAGCCCAGTGCTTACCCTTACGAGATTTGGCATTATTATAAGGTAGATAATCAAACCAATAAAAAGTTTGTATTCTACAATCCCGATTTAGTGACGAATGATTTTATATTGCTGCACTCAGATGTGATAGGCGAAATCAACAATCAGAATTGGAATGCCGAACTGTTTAAGAGAAGTCAGCAATCAAGAGACTTTGACGAAAAATCAGGTAGCGATCACATGGGTTCAAAATCGGAAGACTTCTTCAAAAGCCCGCATTAATCTAATTAAATACAACGCTATAAAACACTTCTGAAAATTTCAGGAGTGTTTTTTTATTATTGAGTTATACGAGTTTTTAGAATATTTAAAACATTATTTAAATCTTAGCTTTGCAGATATAATTCATGAGTACCCAAACAACCGTTATACTATTAAATTTCAATGGACGAAAACTCCTGGAGAAATATTTGGCACAGGTAATTAACACCTGTAAAAACAAAGCTCGTGTAGTATTGGCCGACAATGGTTCGAGCGATACATCAATTGAGTATGCCGAAAGTCTGATGAGTAAAGAAGACATACTTCAATTCGATCAGAACTATGGATATGCAGGTGGATATAATAAAGCCATAGAACAGATACAAGCCGAAAAATTAATCTTGTTGAATACCGATGTCTTTTGTCCGGACGATTGGTTAGAACCTTTGATAGCAGGCCTTGACATATACGATGCCTGTATGCCTAAGATTTTATCGGATCTGGAAAAAAGCAAATTCGATTATGCCGGTGCGGCCGGAGGTTATATGGATGCATTGGGCTATCCCTTTTGCAGAGGAAGAATTTTTAATGAAATTGAAACCGACAACGGACAGTATAATAACGATATAGAAATATTTTGGGCCAGTGGTGCTTGTTTAGCTGTAAGAAGAGCATCGTTTATAGAGGCAGGCGCCTTTGACGAAAGTTTGTTTGCCCATCAGGAAGAAATTGATTTGTGTTGGCGCATGCAAAATCGGAATATGAAAATTGGTTTTTGTCATCGTTCAAGTGTGTATCACTTAGGAGGAGGAACTTTATCGGTTCAAAGTGAAAAGAAAACCTATTTGAACTTCAGAAATAATCTATGCATCATCTTTAAAAATGCACAAACATCCGAAGCGATACAAATCATCTCTCTCCGTTTGCTGTTGGATGGAATAGCCGGATTGCAATTTTTATTTAAAGGTAAGTTGTACCATATGTTGGCTATCGTTCGCGCGCACTTTTCTTTTTACGGAAGAATACCTTCATTGATTGAAGCACGCGGACAGCAACCAGAGAAAAAGAAATTACGCCAACTGAAAGGAGTTTATTTAAAAAGCATTTTATTTCATCATTATATTCTTCAAAAGAAAACTTTTAACCGTTTATGAAAATCATTTGTATTGGCCGAAACTATGCCGAACACATTAAAGAGTTAAACAATAGCGCTAACGAAGAGCCGGTGATATTCATGAAAGGTGACAATGCACTCATTACCGGTCGCAATCCATTTTTTATTCCCGATTGGTCGAACGATATTCATTACGAATGTGAGTTGGTGCTGAGAATAAATCGTTTGGGTAAAAACATTTCGGCAAAATTCGCACACAAATATTTTAGTGAGATTAGTATAGGCATAGACTTTACTGCTCGTGATCTGCAATCGAAACTAAAAGCAAAAGGACTTCCTTGGGAATTGAGTAAATCGTTTGACGGAGCCGCTGCCATCGGAAAATTTATTCCGGTTGATTCCTTTAAAGACTTTCAAAACATTTCGTTCCATTTAAATCTGAATGGAGAAACGGTTCAGAACGGGAATAGCAAAATGATGCTCTTCACCATCCGCAGAATCATTGAATATGTATCTTCTTATATGACTTTAAAAAAAGGGGATTTAATTTTTACCGGAACCCCTGCAGGAGTTGGAAAAGTTAGCAAGAACGATGTTTTGGAAGCCTATATTGAAAATGAAAAGTTATTAAACCTAAAGATTAAATAAGTGCTCATAAAAGGGTAAAAACAAAACCTAAAAAAGGGTTAACTTTACCTGAAATGAGAAAACTGCTTTTCATTATCAGCATTGGTCTGCTTTTTATTTCAGAATCGAAGGCTACACATATTGTAGGCGGACAATTGAATTATACCTATTTGGGAAATGATTTGTACCGAATTGAATTGACTGTTTATAGAGATTGTTTTAATGGCATCCCTCCTTTCGATAACCCGGCCAGCATAGGTGTTTTCGATTTTAATAATAGTTATCTGTTTCAAATTCTTTTGCCCTTCACCGGATCGGATACCGTTCCTCCTACCGTTTCGAGCCCTTGCCTTACACCACCGGTCACTATTTGTTACGAAACCACTACCTATTCCGACACAATACTTTTGCCGCCTTTGTTAGGAGGTTATCAATTGAGCTATCAACGTTGCTGCCGCAATCAAACTATTTTGAACATTTTTAAACCGGTTAATACCGGTGCGACTTTTTATGCCAATCTACCATTGGATACCATACACGCTAATAACAGTAATCCTTTATTCAATGCATGGCCACCCCCTTTCATTTGCGCAAACATTCCATTCACTTTCGATCATAGCGCTACCGATGCAGAGGGCGATTCATTGGTTTATGAAATTTGTACCCCTTTGGATGGAGCCAGTCAGGTCAATCCAGTACCGCAGCCTCCCTTCAATCCTCCCTACAGCAATGTAGTTTATCAAGCACCGTATAGTATCGGAAATGTGATGGGTGGAGTACCGTTGAGCATCAATCCAAATACCGGATTGCTAACAGCTACTCCTTCTACTATTGGTCAATTTGTAATTGGTGTATGTGTAAGTGAATATCGAAATGGAATATTGCTCAGCACTACACGAAGAGATTATCAGTTGAATGTAGTTCCATGTCCTTCATATGTTTTAGCATCTTTTCAAAATGTTGTTTCATGTGGAAACAATACCATACAATTCAACAATCAAAGTGGAGGTGCGGTAAGTTACTTTTGGGATTTTGGCGACAACGGTACACTTGCCGACACATCCAGTTTGTACAATCCTACCTATACTTATCAAGATACAGGTTTGTATTCCGTTATGCTAATCGGTTATAGTTTGATTACAAATTGCCACGACACCGCTTATGGGACCGTACACATTTTACCTGAGCATGAGGCATTCATCAATTTTCAAACAGACCCTTGTTCCTATTCTGTTCAGTTTAGCGACTCTTCTAGTATGAATGGCAGCGGTACTCCTACAAATTGGACTTGGGATTTTGGAGACAATCAATTTTCAAATCAAAGCAATCCCATACACAATTATAATCAAGCCGGAAGCTATTCTGTTTCGCTCATCAGCACATCGCACTATGGTTGTGTAGATACTGCTTTTCAACAAGTAACATTAGACTCCATCTTGAATACCAGTTTATCCGGTCTCACTATGCCTTTGTGCAATGGCGATTGCAATGGCAGCGTGGGTGTAAGTGTAAGCGGCAGCACAGGACCTTATAGTTATTTGTGGAATGATCCCTTTTCACAAACAACTCCAATAGCAAGCAATCTGTGTGCCGGCAACTACATCGTTCAAGTGAGCGATTCATTTGGATGCATCGATACCATTAACTTCCAACTGCCCCAACCCGATCTTTTAACAGCACTTTTAGTTTCGAGCGATGCGTATTGTGGCGGATGGTGTATTGGTTCCGCCACAGCAATACCCAATGGGGGCATTTCGCCATATACTTACATGTGGAATGATCCGCAAATGCAACAAACGGCAGGAGCAGTCCAATTGTGTCCGGGCAGTTATCAAGTCCTTATCAGCGACTCGAATCTTTGTACCTATACAGATTCTATTGTTATTGACAGTAGCAGTGCAATACCACCGATTCAAGCTACTGCAAGCATGGACACTATTTTGTTGGGCAATAGTGTTGTATTGAATGCTATACCTTCGGGAGTGTATTCCGTATACAGTTGGTCGCCAAACGAAAATGTCGTTAATCCGTTAGCCGCACAAACACAAGCTTTTCCTACTACAAGTACTATGTTTTACTTGCAAATAACCGACAGCAATGGTTGTATGAACATTGATAGCGTTTGGGTAGTTGTTCTAGATCCATTGTGCATTGAACCCGACATTTATATTCCAAATACTTTTTCTCCCAACAATGATGGCATCAATGATTTGTTTTTCATCAGTGGATATGCCATTACTGAAATGGACATTAGTATTTACAATCGTTGGGGTGAAGAAGTTTTTAAAACCAGCAATCCAAAAAAAGCTTGGGATGGAAAGCACAGAGGAAAAATAATGGCACCACAAGTTTTGGTGTATCATTTGAGCATCAAGTGTTATAATGGTGAAACGTTTTTTAAAAAAGGGAATATCACACTGCTGCGATGAAAAACGCGGGTCTATATATTAAAACAATAATAGCTCTTCTCTTGGGATGGGTTCAACTTGAAGATCAGGCTTATGCGCAAGATATACATAGCACATTACCATTCGTCAGCAAGAGTTTGATTAATCCCGCTTTGTCCATACAAAATAATAATGATTTTCAAGCCAGCATGCACTATCGCAATCAATGGAACTCTGTTTCCACTCCCTATAAAAATGTTGCAGCCAGCGTACAAAGCAAATTCAATAGTAAAGGATTGTCCTTTTTACAAACACCATTTGCAGGAATCAACATAGTAAACGACAAGGCTGGCGATTTAGATTATGGTATGTTTTCTTTTGAAGCATTCGCAGGATTTCAAGCATTTCAGACGAAAGACTCATTGCAAAAGGTAACGTTTTTTGTTGCTCCGGGTTTTGTGCAGCGTGCCTTCAATACCAGCAATATCAGAACACCCAATCAATTTGATGGCGATGTATATGACCCATCTATTTTTAATGGTGAAAATTTTGATCGAACTTCTTTTTCGTATTTCAATTTTTCTGTTGGATTGAATTGGACAATGCAACTTACCGAATCACTGAACATGAACCATGCATTTTCGGTTCAACATATGAATCAACCCAAACAAAGTTTTTATGCGGGTGAATCAAAGCTTCCAATGAATTTTATTTTTTATTCTGAAGCGGATTTAGAATTGATAGAAAACATAACCATTACTCCTTATGCACAATTTATGAATCAGCGTAAAAACAGAGAGTTATTATTAGGCGCACATTCATGGATAAAACTAAGTGATGAAAATTGGAAAAAAATATCAGCCGGCATGTTATTGTCGTATCGCATACAAGATGCTATCAGTACAGGATTTTTACTTCGATACAATCAATGGACTGCGGCATTGAGCTACGATTTTAATACAAGCACACTGCGCAAAGCCAGTAATGGTAAAGGAGGCACGGAATTAGCAATCCAATACGCCATTACAAAAGTTAAACCACCACCCAACCTAGCCCCTTGTAAAATATATTGATGAAACTGTTTTATAAAATAGTCATTGCAATTGGTATTTGTCCAATGTTCCTTTATGGACAAAGTAAAAATGCCTATTTAAAATCGGCCGAAGATGCGATGAGCAAATCGCAATATGGCAACGCAATCTATTATTATGAGCAAGCATTAACCTTTCCGGAATCTAATTCTGATTTGATGTTCAGAACTGCAAAAGCATATCGACTATACAAAGCATACGATCAATCCATCATTTGGTATGAGAAAGGTTTGAGCACCAAGGAAAATTTAAGTGACCCTTCAATATTTTTTGACTTAGGTACCATGTACATGTGTTCGGAGCAATACATTAAAGCTAGTGAACAATTCGATAAAGCATTAACACTCGAAAAAGATTCTGCTCAACGAGTTCGCATTCAAATGATGCTAAGCGGTTGCATTTTAGCCACCGACACTTCCAAGCAGAATACCGACTGGCTAATTGAAAAAGCGGGCAGTGAAATCAACAGCATCTATTCTGATTTTGCGGCTCATGGAAATGAACCAAACGAGTTTTGGTTTACCTCATTAAAATTTACTCGGAAGAATAAAAATGAAACCGAATTTTATTCCAAGTTATTGCAAACCAAAAAATCGAACGGAAAGACCATCAGTACTCCAGCCGATTTCTCTATTAATAAGTCGGGATTTTCTACGGCCAATAGCAGTATCAGCAACGATCAAAAAATATTGATCTATACCCGATGCAAAGAGAGCGATGACAGTGTTGAATGCTGGTTGTATGAAAGTACCATGCAAGACAATCGTATCAATGCTCCTACAAAAATATCTTCCCATATAAACCGAACAGACGCTTACCAAACTCATCCGTTTATTATAAATGCAGGCGCAAAAGGATATTTATTGTATTTCTCCAGCAATAGGCCTGGTGGATATGGGGGAATGGATATTTGGTATTCCACTCGCGATGCTAATGGACAATATTCTGAGCCGATCAATGCCGGCAGCATGGTTAATACAGCATGGGATGAGATCACTCCATTTTATGATGCCATTAGTAATACACTATACTTTAGCTCAAACGGACATCCGGGATTCGGTTCCTTTGATGTTTTTTCCTACAAACAAAATTCGGAACAAGTTCAACATCTTGGTCGCCCAATAAATTCTGGAGCAGAAGATATTTTCTACAACCACAATACGGCTCAAGATTTTGCGCTGATCACTTCCAATCGAAAAGGATCTAATTTCCTTCAGTATGAAACCTGTTGCTATGATATATATTTGCTAAACAAAGACACTACGCAACAAATAATTGTGGATACCCTATCAACAAAAGCAGAACTGAGTGTTGAATCCAGAATAGAAGAGATCAAGAAACTATTACCTATTCAATTGTACTTTCATAACGATATACCCGACCCGGGAAGCAAGCGAAGTGGAACCACTTTGAACTATATCGAATTGTTTTCAGAATACACGGCAATGCAAAACGAATATCAGGAACAATATGGAAATGGGCTGAGTGATTCTTTACAGTTTTTAGCCGTAGATCGGGTAAATCATTTCTTTGAAAATGATCTGCGTGAAAACTACAATAAGCTGGAACAATTTATGATTTTATTGGAGTATTTTTCGGATCACAACTTTTCATTGAATTTTAAAATCAGAGGTCAAGCAAGTCCACTTGCCGATAGCGATTATAACAACAAATTATCCTCCAGAAGAATTAGCAGTTTCATGAATTATCTCAACTCCTATAAAAATGGAATCTTTTCCGACCGAATTGTTCAAAAGCAATTGGTCATAACGCAATTGCCTTCGGGTGAGAGCTTGAGTGATGAAAACGTAAGCGATCGATTGGATGATCTGCGAAACTCAATATATAGTCCGGCTGCTGCAAGAGAAAGAAAAATTGAAATTATTGATTTGATAATCGAGGCGATCCGATGAGAAAAATATTACTTCTACTCATTCTATCTTTTTACTTTTGTGAAATTGTATTGGCGCAAAACAATGTTCCGAATTCTGGTTTTGAAATTGTTGTCCCATGCCCAACTACTTTAGGACAAATGGTCAGTGCCTTTCCTTGGGATGATCTTAGCGGAGCAAGTGGCAACAGTGATGCGTATCATGCGTGTAATGCGACCAACTCATTTACCAATTGCAATAGTAATGGAGTTCCATTCAGTGCAGCAGGATATAGTTTTCCAAGAAGTGGCGATGGATTTAGTGGATTAATTGCTTATCAATCCGGAAACACAAGAGAATATATTTCAACTCCACTTACTTCACCTTTATTACCTGGAAATGTCTATGAGGTTAGCTTTTGGGTTAAGAAGGCAAGATACAGTCGTTATGCTTGCAATAAAATTGGCGCTGCATTATCCAATGGATCTTTGATACAAGCAGGCAGCAATGCATTGGGCATCGTTCCTTCGGTTGAGACTAATCAAGTAATCACTGATTCCATCAATTGGCAATTCATCAGCAACATGTATGTGGCCTTGGGAGGCGAGGATCATATTACGATAGGCAATTTTAGAAACGATGTCAACACATCTTTGCTCGACTTGGGTCTGCAAGGAAGCAGCTGCTCCGATATGAATAGCAGCGCTTACTATTATATTGACGATGTTAGCATAATACCTTTCGTTGAAACTACTGCCTGGTCTGGTGATACGCTTATTTGTAAAGGACAAAGCACAAACATCAATGCAATTTCAAATGTACCGGTTTGGTGGTCAACTCTTTCCGCACCAATGGATACCATAGGTACATTAAATACCATTACCCTATCACCATCTGTGAGTACCACTTATATAATTCACGGTTTGTTTACACAGCAATTGTTTAGTATCAGTGTGTTAGATACGCCTCTCGTTGAACTGGGATCGGATACTGCCATTTGTGAAGATGTTCCGTTTTTACTTAATGCTCAAAACAGTGGAAGCAGCTACAGTTGGAGCAACGGTGCAACCCAACAAGTAATAGCGCCTTTTACGAGCGGAACCTATTGGGTAGATGTAAACAATGGAGCTTGTATAGTTCGCGACTCTATTGACTTGATCATGCATCCCATTCCTGTTTCTGAGTTAAACGAATTGTATTTTATGTGTAGCGATGATCAGATTTTTCCAAGCTTGTATGCAGGCAATGCACAAAACTATATTTGGAATCCAGTTACGGATTCAAGCAGTTCAATAATTGCTGTTGCTCCAGGTGTTTATTCAGTACTCATGACTACAGATCAAGGGTGTACACTCAGCGATTCCGCTATAGTGATCGAACGTTGCGATTATCGCTTGTTCATTCCCAATGCTTTTACTCCTGACGGTGATGGATTGAACGATTATTTTATTCCCTATACTGAAAACTTAAGTTTGTATCATTTAAGAATTTATAACCGATGGGGTCAAATGGTTTTTTCTAGTGAGAATCCATTTATCGGTTGGGATGGAACTTTTGAAAATGAAGAATCTCCAAACGGAGTGTATGTGTATCGTTTAGATTTCAAAGCCATTGAGATCAATGGATCAGAAACCAATGACAGCAAATGCGGACATTTTATATTGTATCGCTAAGTATTTATATAAATTTTCTAAACACAAGTTAAACTTCCTCATTCTTTCCTCATCCAAATCATATAACATAGCTGAATTGATCAGCGTTAATTTGAAGGATGGATAAAGTTAAGCACATCAACCACTTATACCTTAGAGCAGCATTTGGTGCACACCCCTCTTATGTAGAAAAGCGTAAAGGAAAAAGTATTCGATACTTAGTGGATGAGCTTTTTTAGCAATCGAAAGAAATAAAGACACTAAACACTTTAAAGAATCCTGTTGAAGATAAACCTGCTGGCAATTTCAGATTATTAGTTATGGTTTTGAAATCGAGAAAACAAATTATTGAAATGGGACATGATTGGATAACACAAACAGCTCATTATCCTTATCCTTCGCTTCGAGAAAAGATGACCTTTTTTTGGCATTCTCATTTTGCAACACGTATTCCCCTTGCTTATCTGATGCAAGTTCAAAACAACAGTATCCGAAAACATGCACTAGGAAATTTCAGAGAGTTACTGCACACAATGGCCAAAGACCCTGCCATGATTGTCTTTCTCAATAATCAACAAAATCGAAAAAAACATCCAAACGAAAATTTTGCCAGAGAATTAATGGAATTATTCACTCTAGGCGAAGGGCATTATAGTGAGACAGATATAAAAGAGGCCGCAAGAGCATTTACTGGATGGCATATCAATCGATACGGTAGCTTTGAGTTTAACTCAAACGAACACGATTATGGTGAGAAAACATTTAAAGGTGCATCGGGTAGATTGTCGGGTGAAAATGTAATTGATGTACTGTTGAAAGACAAGCAATGCGCTTTATTCATTACTCAAAAGATATATTCCTTTTTTGTCAATACAAAACCTGATGAGAAAAAAATTGCAAAACTGGCAGATGAATTTTATCAGAGCAATTATGATATCGCTCAATTGATGAAAAGCATCTTTACTTCAGATTGGTTTTATCATAAAGAAAATGTTGGGACTAAAATTGCTTCACCAATTGAACTCATTTTACGCTATCACACGCTTTTACAGATCAACAATACGCATACCAAAAGTTTTACTCGAATTCTTCAAGTGTTGGGGCAAGAAATGTTTTATCCACCCAATGTAGCAGGATGGCCAAGTGGAAGAAATTGGATTGATTCTTCTTCTATGATGCTGAGAATGAAACTTCCTTTTATATTTTTTGAGGATTATCCTCAAAGTTTTAGCAATATGGAAGATGATGATGCTCAATTTAACAATGGCAAAGAGCGAAAGCTTAACATTGATTCAAAGGCCAACTGGAAAAATTTTGCAACAAGCTTTAAAGAAATAAAAGACGACAAACTCATAGATGAAATGGCCAATGCATTATTGCAAATAGGATACAGTAGCGATGATCAAATTATAATTGATTTATTTAAAAGAGGAACGAGCCATGAAGAAAAAATAAAATCTATAGCTATTCACCTTTTTGCCTTACCTGAATTTCAACTCGTATAAACATTATGAAAAGGAGAGATTTTTTAAAAATATCCGGACTGACTTCAGCATCATTACTTGTACCTGAGTTTGTCAAAGCAGGTAATTTATTTACACCTGGCTATTCCGATAATATTTTGGTGGTCATTCAACTTTCAGGAGGAAATGATGGTTTGAATACCGTAGTTCCTTTTAACAACGATGTTTATCAAAAATCCAGACCATCATTGGCCTTGCAAAAAAGTGATGTGATCACGGTAGGTGATCAATTGGGATTCCATTCCAATCTAAAAGGCTTGGCTGATTTGTTTGAAGATGGAATTTTATCAGTGGTGAATAATGTTGGTTATCCCAATCCAAACCGATCACATTTTCGATCGATGGATATTTGGCACAGCGGAAGCAGTAGTGATACCTACATCAAAAGCGGGTGGATAGGTCGATATCTTGATTCATCTTGCAGCTCAGAAAATTGCAGGCCTATTCGGAGTATAGAATTAAATGAAGCACTGAGTCTGGCATTAAAAGGTGATCAAAACTCTGGGTTGGCAGTAAAAGATCCTGAAACATTTTATAAATCATCCAACGAAGCTTTTTTCCAAAGCTTGGCTATAAATAATGTACATACGGAACACGAAGATTTAGCTTATCTACGCAAGACCTTTATTGATGCCAAATCATCGGCACAATATATTTTTGAAAAAGCATCGGTTAAATCTTATGATCATCCTTATCCTAATGAAGACTTTGGCCAAAAACTTAAGACCATTGCTTCACTGATTAAAGCCGGTTCTGAAACTAAAGTGTATTATGTTTCTCTGAGTGGTTTTGACACCCATGCCTTTCAGCCAAATATACAGGGTTCATTGCTAAAGAAATACGATAATGCTGTTAGTTCATTTGTGAGTGACCTAAAAAAATCTGGTCACATGAATAGGACTTGTATTTTTACCTTCTCTGAATTTGGACGTAGAGTGTCACAAAATGCCAGTCGGGGAACCGATCATGGAACTGCCAATAACGTTTTTATCATCAGCGAAAGAAACAAGTCAAAAGGATTTTCCGGAGGCACTCCTGATTTGGACAACTTAGATGAAAATGGAGACATTATCTTTAAAACCGATTTCCGACAAATATACTCAGCACTACTTGAGCAATGGTTAGGGGCCAAACCAGATAGAATTTTGCCAAAAGATCTCGCAAAACTTGATTTATTCTCCTCCTAACAGCACTTTTAACAAGTTTCACAAGAATAATGTTGATAAAACTGACTTTCCTTATGCCTCACCTCGATTGTATATAGTATTTTTATCTGCGATAATTCCATCATGTCGCAACACCCTCTCAGCCAAAAAGACATAGAAAACGGAAAGGATCCCGCATTTGAGCATATTGAACAAATGATAAGGGAAGCCACTGAATTGCCTTGTGGTGAAAATAAATTAGCACGACTACTAAAAACTTTTACGCTCTCGAGAGAAATAGATTTTGTTGCAGGAATGGCTTTCAGTGCACTTGAAGCTGGTAAGTGCTATGTAGAAGATAAAAAATTGATTGAGGCACTCAATCAACTCAAAATGGCTGAAACATATTTTGGCCAAATAGCTCATTCAATTGGTTTGTATCAAACCTCTCAATGTTTGAGTCGATTGCATAAAGGCAGTTTGAACTTTGATTTTGCGTTAGATGAAGCTTACAAAGCTTTACGTATTGCAGAAAAAGAATCGAATAAGATCTACCGAGCCGAAATACATTCAGAGATTGCTTCCATTTATATCAAGTTGGAAGAATATTCAAAAGGATTAGAGCATTACCAAATTTCACTTCAGCTCTATACAGAGTTAAACATCCAAAATGAAATAGCCTGGATGAACTTTAGAATTGGTACTTGCTATTTGCAAGGAGGAGAATTGGATGCAGCATTAAATCATCTTGAAATTGCCCGCAGTTATGCTCTGCAGGAAAACCAAGTGATCCTGAAACAATTTGTGACTTCTTCTTTGGCTGAATATTATATCAAAACCAAGAGATTTGAAAAAGCATTAGAGTTCTATACTATTGCTATTGATGCTGCCAGTGCAGGCAACAACCCACTAAATAAGGCTAGCCTTCTTTGCCAATTGGGTGAGCTTCATTTAATACGAAACGATTTACCCAAAGCGGATATATCATTGCAATCGGCTCTTAAAATTTGTTTAAGTGTAGAGGCGCAAACACCTACTCAGTTGGTGTATAAAAATCTTTCTGCACTTGCAGAGAAACAAAACAATCACGCATTAGCCTTAGAGCATTATCAGAAATATATTGAATTGTGTAAAGTCATCCAACAAGGAGAAATCAATCTTAAAATAAAAGGGATAGAGCTAAAATATGATATTGAGAAATTAATAAGAGATAAAAATCAAGCGGAAAAGAATTCCTACATCAAAGATCAGTTTTTGGCAGGAGTCAGTCACGAAATCCGAACGCCTCTACACGGCATCTTAGGTATGGCCAACTTATTGCTACAAACCACAAAGAGTGCGGAAGAGATGGAGTTCATCAACACCATTAAACTCTCAGCTACAAATCTTATTCGCGTATTTGAAGATTTGTTTGATTTTGCTAAAATCAATTCAGGTGAAATTGAATTGAATGAAAAAGAGTTCAGCTTACAAGCTTTGCTTACGGATCAATTGTCTCGTCTGAATAAAATGATACACAGTAAGAATGTTAGAACCGTTTTGTCGGCCGATGAAAATATACCAGACATGCTGATTGGTGACGAAACACGCTTGCATACCATATTGAACAATATTTTGTTTTACTGTGCAGAAAATAGCCGCAAAGGTACCATTCGAATAAAAGTTGATTTATTAAAAGTGTCCGATCAATTATTGCGATTGCGCTTCAACATTGATGATGATGAAAGCAATATGCCGGAAGAAAGACGAAAATACCTCAGTGGTGAATTGAACGAAACGGAAATTAACTTCAATCACTTTTACGAAGGTCAAAGTATAGGATTGGTGATTGTAAAGCAATTGATCGAATTACAAAAAGGCAATTGGACCATCAAAAAGAATGAGGGTTCAGGTACTCTGTTTTGTTTTGAGTTACCCTTTAAGTATAAATCCAATGATCTAATTCATACCGAAAGTGGCAATCAACAAGTCTTGGATCTGAATGATTTGTCAAAATTTAAATTGCTTTTGGTAGAAGACAATAAACTAAATCAATTTTTAACGCAGAAAATTTTAAGTAAGTTAGGATTTAGTGTTGACTTGAGTGACGATGCCGCCCATGCCTTAGAATTGATTTCAAGAAGTGAATATCATACCGTGCTAATGGATGTAAACATGCCCGGTATCAACGGATATGAGCTAACCCAATTAATTCGAAAAACCGGAAACATAAATTCGGCTGTTCCGATTATTGCATTGACGGCCTACACATCTCCTGCAGAAAAAGAAAAAGCCATGGAAGCTGGTATGAACGACTATGTTACAAAACCTTATAGTCCAAATGACCTTCTTTCGGCCATCTTAAAGCAATTAGGTCAGAAGTCAAACCGAGTTCAGACCGGCATAATCAATACCGATAACAAAACAATAGAAGAGGTGAACAAACATCTCAATGCTTTATTTAAAAATGATGCAAAGGATATAGAAGAGTTTATTAATATGTTGAACATTCAGTTACCATTGCAATTGAATGCATTGCAGCAGTATATTCAGAAGCAAAATTGGGAAGCCGTTTATCTTGAGTCGCACAAAATAAAATCATCCATCAGAATATTAAATGTTAAGAATTTGGTTGATTTAATATTATTGATTGAAACCGCATCAATGAGAAAAACGAATTGCGATCAGATTCCGGCACTTTTTGAAAAGCTGAACTTGGAAACAAGGTCACTTATCGCTTCTTTAATTATAAATAGAAACATCAATTAAGCAGGATACTGGATGCGAGTATGGTAAATGCTTTGCAACTTTTTCCTGAATATATTCTTAATCGTTGTGATGTCTTTGTAAGTAATGTCACAATTTTCAAATTGATTCTGAACAATCATTCCTTCCAAAACACTTTCTACCAATTGAGCAATACTTTCGGCATCGTGTTGTCGCAAACTTCTTGAAGCCGCTTCAACCGAATCGGCCATCATGAGTACAGCCGTTTCTTTGCTATATGGTTTTGGCCCTTTATATCGAAAATCATCTGTGTTTGGCATTTCTTCAGGAAAGTTCTTTAAAAAAGATTGATAGAAGTATTGAACCATTGTTGTTCCGTGATGTGTTCGGATAAAATCAATCACCTGATCGGGTAAGCCTTCTTTTCGAGCAAGTTCAATTCCTTTTATCACATGACTGATGATGATTCGTGCACTTTCATCAAAACTAAGTTCATCATGTGGATTAATTTGAGTTCCTTGATTTTCGATGAAGTACTGTGGCATTTCCAATTTTCCTATATCGTGATATAATGCTCCTACCCTCACCAATAACTGCTGCCCTCCAATGGCATGCACAGCGGCCTCGGCAAGATTGGCAACTTGAAGTGAATGGTGAAATGTTCCAGGCGCTTTTATGCTCAACTTTTGCAAAAGCGGATTATTTGGATCGTTAAGCTCCATCAACTTCACATCAGAAACCAAACCGAATATTTTTTCATAGGCAAATATCAATGGATAGCTCAGCAATGTGAGCAAAGCACTTGAACCTAACCATACGATATTCATGAAATCAATCTTATTGATATTCCCTACATAGAGTATGGATTGTGCGGCATAGCAAAGTATATAGGTAATAAAAATGAGTATGGCTGAGAAAAATATTTGTCCACGGTGACGCAGATTTACAATGGTAAAAATAGCAACCATTCCCGTGATGATATTGGAATAAACAAAATCGAATGCATTTGGAGCAATCATACCAAGTATAAGCGAAGTAACAACGATAGAGAAAAGTGCAATACGTGTATCGAAAAAAGCGCGTATAATAATGGGCAATATGCATACCGGCACTACCAGTGCATTAATATGTTTGCTTTTAATGGCAAGAGAATAAATCGCTATTACAAAAACAATGCTGACTAAGATCATGAGCAATTTTCTACTGCTGAAGAAAACATCGCTTCGAAACAGAAACAAGAATACCATGAATATTCCTATAGCAATACTTACCATAAGTAAATAACCACCAAACAATTGATAATTTGAGCGTTGATTTTGATGGCCGGATTGAATGTGATAAAAATATGAGTTGAGCCACTGTGACTTAACATCATCAACAGTCTCTCCTTTCTTTATAATCAATGAACCCACAGGAAGCACTCCTAGCGTTAAATTAATCGATTGAATTTGATGATTGAGAAAACGTTCACTCAGGTTTTGATTATAGATAATATTGCTTTCGATGACAGATTCGATTGTACTTTGCATTAAAGCCGATCCAAAATCAATCTGCGAAGGCATTGAAGTCCATTGTCCTGAAACGATAGAATAAAACTCATTGGGTTGGGCTATTCGATATTTTTTTTGATCGAATAGGGCAATGTTCTTTTGCTCACTCTTCTCGCTTTGAGCACTTAGTTGTAAAACACCAACTTGATAAATTCTATCAATGATGGAATCTCCTTGAAGTATAAATCGCTCAATGTCAATTTGAAAATTAATGCTATCCGTTCCCGATTGCAGTCGCTTGGCGTGATGTATAAAATTTTCTTTTACACGTACTACCACACTATTCTGAATCGTATAACACAATGGGGTATTCTTACGAATAGCATCGGTTTCTTCAGCAATCTCTATTTCACTTTTCCGTATAGTAATGTCTTGAGGAGAATACAAATCGTCATACATCCATATTTTATTCTCACTGAATTGTAAAATAGGACTGATATTCCTCGGTAGTAAAAAAGTAATAAGCACAATACTGAGTACAATCAATATTCCACGAAACACATGATCGTGCTGATTACTTATGATGATAAATGCTTTTCTCATAACTGCCGATCAGCAAATGTAAATTCTTTTGAACGTTATCAATTGATATCCAAGCCCCTGCTGAACGAATTTATACACGAAGTCTGTTAAATAAAAAAGTGCAAACCATAAGCCGGGTTCTGTGCAGTTTATTTCACGAAGAAACAAACTGATCTGTCATTTATCTGCGATGTGTGTCGCCACACACCTGAATCAGTCTACCCTCTCAGCTATTGTCGAAACAAAGCAATACGAGCCGCATTGAAATACCTTTAGGTATTTGCTGAGTTTATTTGACCTTTCAGCCCATAAGGTTTACCTCTCAAAGCAGTTGCCTACCCGAGCGTGAGCTCTTACCTCACGATTTCACCCTTACCAAACTGCTAGCAGCATGGCGGTATCCTTTCTGTGGCACTTTCTGTCCTCGCCTTAGCAAGGCCCTCCTGTTAGGAGGTATGGCGCTCTGTGCTGCCCGGACTTTCCTCCCATTGCATTTAAAATGAGCGACAGATTGGTTTGCACCAATGCAAAGATAGACTTTTGTACGATTACCAATTCAACCAGTTTTGCAGCAACTGTTTTCCATGATCGGTCATGACGGACTCTGGATGAAACTGAACACCAGCAATTTTATATTTCCGATGCGCAAACATCATTAATTCGCCATCTAAATCCCAAGCCAATGGTTCTATAAAATCTGGAAGCGACTTTGAATCCACTACCCATGAATGATATCGACCACATAAAAATTCATAAGGGAGATTTTGAGCCAAAGCATGATCGGTATTCGATATTTGAGTAAGCTTGGCTACCCCATGTTGAACGCTTTGCAAGCGGTTTAAATCAGCTCCAAAATATTGCGCCAATGCCTGATGACCTAAGCACACGCCAAGTATCTTTTTAGTTTTATGAAAATGATCAATCAATTGCAGCATAAGACCACTGTCTTGAGGCAATCCGGGACCGGGAGATAAAATAATGGTGTCAAAAGAATCTACTGTTGAAAGTTCAAATTGATTGTTTCGCCATACTACAGGTTTTTGATCAGTCAATTCATGAATATAATGTTCAAGATTGAATGTAAAACTATCGTAATTATCTATGATTAAAACGGGCGCCATGTGAACGACAAAAGTAGAAAACAGAAGAACATTATGTTAAAATTATTGTCCTTAATAACAAGTTAAAGAATATAGTTTCATATTGAAACGATACAGCAACTTATTCAAAAAAAATCCCTGCCGCAGATTTTACGGCAAGGATATACAACTCTAGAATTTTATAATTATTTCTCTTTTACTTCTTCATAATCAACATCGGTAACGGTGTCTCCTCCACCCTGTTCTGCACCATTATTTTGTGCTTCCTCGCTTGGAGCAGCGTTTTCGCTTTGTGCCTGCTGTGTGGCATTGTACATGTCTTGAGATGCCGCTTGCCAAGCGGTGTTCAATTCATTCATTGCACCCTCCATAGCAGTAAGATCTTGATTTTGATGAGCAGTTTTAAGTGCACTCAGAGCATTTTCGATGCTGGTCTTTTTATCAGCCGGAATCTTATCACCGTATTCTTTCAACTGTTTTTCAGAGGTGAATATCAGCGTATCAGCCGCATTCAACTTATCTGCTTTCTCACGTATTTCTTTATCGGTGCTGGCATTGGCTTCAGCTTCTTCTTTCATACGTTTGATTTCTTCATCAGTCAATCCTGATGACGCTTCGATACGAATGTTTTGAGATTTTCCGGTGGCTTTATCTTTGGCTGCTACCTGCAAAATACCATTGGCATCAATGTCAAATGTTACCTCTACTTGAGGAATTCCACGTGGCGCTGGTGGTATTCCATCCAAGTGAAAACGTCCGATGGTTCGGTTATCCTTTGCCATGGGTCGCTCACCTTGTAATACATGAATTTCAACGGATGGTTGATTATCGCTAGCCGTACTAAACACTTCACTTTTCTTAGTTGGAATAGTAGTATTCGATTCTATCAATCGTGTGAATACACCTCCCATAGTTTCAATTCCTAACGAAAGTGGTGTTACGTCAAGCAACAATACATCTTTCACTTCACCTGTAAGTACTGCACCCTGTATGGCGGCACCAACAGCAACCACTTCATCGGGGTTCACTCCTTTGCTCGGCTTGCGTCCAAAAAACTTCTCAACCAACTCCTGAATAGCAGGAATACGAGTGGATCCACCAACTAATATTACTTCGTTGATATCCGATGGCTGCATCTTGGCATCTGCCAATGCCTTTTTACAAGGCTCTAAAGTGGCTTGAATTAATTTATCAGCCAATTGCTCAAATTTTGCACGGGTAAGCGATTTTACCAAGTGTTTAGGTATTCCATCTACCGGCATAATATATGGCAAGTTAATTTCTGCTGTTGTACTGCTCGATAATTCAATCTTTGCTTTTTCAGCAGCTTCTTTTAGTCTTTGCATTGCCATTGGATCTTTTCTTAGATCTATTCCTTCGTCTGCTTTGAATTCTTCAGCCAACCAATCGATGATGACTTGATCGAAATCGTCACCTCCCAAGTGCGTATCACCGTTAGTAGATTTTACTTCAAACACTCCATCACCCAATTCAAGAATGGAAATATCAAAGGTACCTCCCCCTAAATCGAAGACAGCTACTTTAGTATCGGTCATCTTTTTATCCAATCCGTAACTCAATGCTGCTGCAGTTGGTTCATTTATGATTCTCAGCACTTTAAGTCCGGCTATCTCACCTGCTTCTTTAGTTGCTTGGCGTTGCGAGTCGTTAAAATATGCAGGTACAGTAACCACTGCCTCTGTAACTTCATGACCTAAATAATCTTCCGCAGTCTTCTTCATTTTCTGAAGCACCATAGCCGATATTTCTTGTGGGGTGTATTTTCTATCGTCAATCTGTACGCGTGGCGTATTGTTTTCACCTTTTACCACTTTATAAGGCACTCTTCCTAATTCTCTGCTGATCTCATCGAAAGAATGACCCATAAAACGCTTGATCGAATAGATAGTGTTTACCGGATTGGTGATGGCTTGCCTTTTGGCAGGATCGCCCACTTTGCGCTCGCCATCTTTAATGAATGCTACAATTGAAGGAGTGGTTCTTCTTCCCTCACTATTTGGGATTACAACCGGCTCGTTTCCTTCCATCACTGCTACGCAGGAATTTGTTGTTCCTAAGTCAATTCCAATTACTTTTCTGTTTGCCATATGTTTAAAATGTTATTTGTTTTTAAATTTTCGCTTAGCAAATGTCAAAGATGCTGCCAATTGAAAAAAGAAGTACTAATTGTCAATTTTGATTAAAAACGAAGACATACGCTGCCATAAATATGACAAAAAGACACCTGATTTTTCTTTTTACAAGAAGTTCAAATCCTTTGTAAATCGACCGAATCGGAGCGAATCTAAAGCAACAGGGTCAAGCTCTTTTTGGAAAACGGTATGTATTAATCTGCTCGAAAACATACCTACCCCATTGTCGATATTTGAAAATACCGGAATATGATTGGTAATGGTTAAACTAGGTTGGTTAACTTGAAGAAAAGTATATAAAGTAGGATGTGCGGCAGTGAAAATAAAATCAAGCTTGCCAACTTCACGTGTCTTATTCTGATTTGCAGCAACTTTAGATGCTACGAACTTATAAAATGCATTTGCATCCACCAATACTGTTCTCAGCTCGCTCACTTGATCATCAATTACTGTAAAATTATTAAATACCCAATCGATTGAATGATTGGTAAAACTGCCACTAGGAATATCTTGTTCCTCATAAGAAAAACGAATGGTCAGGTTATACTCTTTACCGTTAATGGCCGTTTCAAAGCGCACATTATAAGGACTGTTCTCGCGCAATGGTATTTTGATGGACGGATTTTGAGAGGGTGCTTGAACTTTTATTTCCTTAACAATATTAGTGCTGGAAGAAAAAGTCTTAGCCGTCTTAGGATTGAATATATGCATAGTATAAGTAGCCTCTTTATCAATTGCAAACGGTACAGGGTTCTTATATAAGTAGTTTGGTTGTGAAGCAAAGAGTCCGCTGTCTTTGGGTTGAGCTAAAGTTTTGAGAAATGGAATGGTATCGAGTGCGACATTATTCTTTACACGAATCAAACTTACTTGTAATGTGTCAAAATAGTTTGAGTCCGGATTGGCTGCCATAAGCAATGCATCTCCTTCGCCCAGAAAAGCTTTGTTTATTCGAATGGATTGGGTGCTATCGTTGGCATTCAACAAACTGTACACCACTGCAGTTTCTTCATAAGGTCCGATAATATCGATATCATCCGAACAAGAAACCAACATTGAAGTCGCAAACAAAAGCAGGGCTATTTTTTTCATGGCGCCAAAAATAAGGATTTATCTCAGGTATCCACATCCCTCTTTATTTAATGCCATTATTTATAAAAGAATGACACAAGCATTACTTTACTTCCTGCTCGGAAGGCACAAATTCAAGGGATAGGGAGTTCACGCAGTAGCGCATACCGGTTTCGGTAGGTCCATCATCAAACAAATGCCCTAAATGACCATTGCATCGGGCACAAACAATTTCCGTACGGATCATTCCATGCGAAGTATCGCGATGGGTTTTGATTTTTCCTCCGGCAATTTCGCGATCGAAACTGGGCCATCCACAATGCGAATCGAATTTCATATCAGAATTAAACAGCTCTTGACCGCATCCCGCACAAGTATAGACTCCTTTATCTTTATGTAAATAAAACTTACCCGTAAAAGGCCTTTCTGTGCCTTTCTCTCGTAATACATAATATTGATCAGAACTAAGATCTTTTTTCCATTCGTCTTCACTCTTCTGAACGAATGTTTGGCCTGTATCTTCTTTCATCGTTTGTTCGTTTTGCAATGATGTGGAGTTTTGATGCTGCGATTGTCCCTTGCAGGCATTAATACTCAATGCCAGGATCAGCAATATAAGCGTTTCCGATATTTTTCCTTTCACTTTCATTATGTAATGAATCAGATAAACAACAATCTCTGATAAAAATTGTTTGTCGCATTCAAATATTTCGAATAGATTTTTGATTATATTATAACCTACAAAAGGATTGTATTATAATCATGTATTTATCTTGCCACAGTTATTACAGCTTACGCTACGGAACAATAAGTCCTTCTCAATTGGCCAAACAAGCAGCAGAAGCCGGTGTTTCCAAAATGGCACTCACCGACATCAATAACATCAGCGGGCTTTTTGAATTTGCTTCGGCCTGTCGATCATCGGGTATAAACCCCATTGCAGGTATGGAACTTCGTCACAACAACAGGCCGCTCTATACGCTATTGGCACAGAACGAAAAAGGACTGGAAGAGATCAATGCATTTTACAGTTATCACAGCATTCACTCCATCCACTTGCCGGAGCGTGCTCCCTTATTTAATCAGGTTGAGTGTATTTATCCAATGAACGGATACAATGGTTTCGCACTATACCCACACGAGCATATTGGCATCCGCTTGAGCGATGCGCGAACTTTATCCTTCTCGCAATACAAAGACTGGCAACACAAAATGGTTTTGCAGCAAGCGGTAACATTTACCCACCCCTCCTCTTTTGAACTCCATCGCCTGTTGCGCGCCATAGATCACAACTGTTTGCTGAGCAAATTGCCTCAATCGGCATTGGCCGCACGCGATGAATATTTACAACCCATTTCCACTATTGAAGAATCGCTAAAAGATTTTCCACACATCCTCTTCAACACAAATGCATTGTGCGAACGATGCAACTTTGATTTCGACTTTAAGAAAATAAAAAACAAGTCCACCTTCACCGGATCATCGTATGACGATCGTTTGTTGCTCGAAAAGCTGGCCTACGAAGGAATGATTTATCGCTATGGCAAAAGCAATAAAACAGCACGTGAACGAGTGAATAAAGAAATCGACATTATCCATAGCCTTGGCTTCTCTTCTTATTTTCTTATCACTTGGGACATGATTCGCTACAGCATGTCGAGAGGGTTTTACCATGTAGGGCGCGGAAGCGGAGCCAACAGTGTAGTTGCTTACTGTCTCCGAATTACAGATGTTGATCCCATAGAACTTGATTTATATTTTGAACGCTTCTTAAACCCAAAAAGAAAATCGCCACCCGATTTTGATATCGACTATTCATGGAAGGAACGCGATGAGGTGCTCGATTACCTCTTTAAACGATACGGCAGTAAACACACCGCACTATTGGGTGCCATGAGTACATTCAAAGGAAAATCTATCATTCGTGAATTGGGAAAAGTTTTTGGCTTACCCAAAAGCGAAATTGATGAACTGGTGCGCAACCCCAATGCCGTTAAAAACAGAAACCATATCAGCGATCAGATTTTTGAATACGGCAGTATGATGGCCGACTTTCCAAACCTACGAAGCATACATGCAGGCGGAGTGCTTATTTCAGAAAAACCCATAGCGGCTTATGCGGCATTGGACATGCCCCCCAAGGGTTTTCAAACGACACAATGGGATATGTACACGGCCGAAGACATTGGTTTTGAAAAATTAGATGTACTCAGTCAACGCGGCATTGGGCACATTAAAGAAGCAGCAATTGTAGTGGAGAGTAACTTGGGAATAAAAGTAGATGTTCACAATATAGCTGACTTTAAAAAGGACAAAAAGGTAAACGAACAACTTCGACAAGGCGATTGCCTGGGATGTTTCTATATTGAAAGTCCTGCCATGAGAGGTTTGTTAAAAAAGCTCCGTTGCAGCGATTATCTTTCATTGGTTGCTGCCAGTTCAATCATACGACCCGGAGTTGCAAAAAGCGGTATGATGCGCGAGTATATTCATCGCTTTCATCACCCCGATGGCTTTGAATACTTACATCCGGTAATGGAGGAACAACTTCAGGAAACGTATGGAGTAATGGTATATCAGGAGGATGTATTAAAAGTAGGGCATCACTTTGGTGGTCTCGACCTGGCCGATGCCGATTATCTTCGAAGAATGATGTCGGGCAAACACCGTTCGGCCAGCCACATGCAGTACATACGAAATAAGTTTTTTGATCATTGCCAACAAAAGCATTATCCACAAAGCATAAGCGATGAAGTATGGCGACAGATGGAATCTTTTGCAGGATATTCTTTTTCTAAAGCACACTCCGCATCGTTTGCGGTCGAAAGCTATCAGAGTCTGTTTTTAAAAACACATTATCCACGAGAATTCATGGTAGCGGTGATCAATAATTTCGGAGGATTTTACAACACTTGGGTTTATGTGCACGAAGCCCGTAAAGCTGGCGCTAACATACACCTTCCCTGCCTCAACAACAGCGACTATTATACCAACATTAAAGGAAAGGATATTCATCTGGGATTGGTACACATTCAAAACCTTGAGCAAAATACCGCATACAAGATATTGCAGGAACGCGAACGCAATGGCCCTTATCAAAGCCTGGAAGACTTGTGCGACCGTGCTGCAGTGAGTTTGGAACAACTTATATTGCTTATTCGCTTGCAAGCGCTACGCTTTACCGGAAAAAGCAAACAACAGATATTATGGGATGCACATCTCTTACTGAACAAACAGAGAAGCTCAAACATCGATCATCCACGACTCTTCAAGTCGGAAGTAAAGAAATTTGCATTGCCACATTTGGAGAACAACCCGATAGAATATGCCTATGATGAAATTGAGCTGCTCGGGTTTCCAGTGAGTCTTTCGCGTTTTGATCTGCTGCAAAGCAAACAGAGAGGCGATATAATGGCCAACAATATGTTGCAACATAAGGGACAAAAAGTAAGAATGATGGGAGAATTGGTCACGCGTAAATATGTAACCACCGTAAAAAAGCAATTGATGAACTTTGGAACTTTCCTCGATTTTGAAGGCAACTTTTTTGACAGCATTCATTTTCCCGATGCCCTTGAAAAATACCCTTTTCAAGGAAGCGGAGTTTATCTGTTGTATGGGATGATCAGTGAAGAATTTGACTTCCCCAGTATTGAAGTCGAAAAAATGCTCATACTCCCCATTCAACCCGATCCACGCGCATAAGCAAACTGAAAGTATATTTGCAGAATGAAAAAGATGCTCCTATTGTTAATGCTATGGTGCCCCATGCTCACTTCTGCTCAAAAAATATTAAGACATGCCTATGAGCGCCTGACCGTTTATGACTACTACGAAGCAAAAAAGTGTTTCTATAAATCGATTAATAAAAATGAAACCGTAGCACGATACGGATTGAGTGAGTTGTATTATCGTTCCGCCAATCCATTTCATAACAACGACTCTGCGAACCAGCAAATAATGCAAAGCGAATTTGCATTCAGAATGTTAACACCTAAGATGCAACAGAAAGCACTAGCTTTTGGAATTAACGATTCGAGTATAATAAAACAAAAAGAGAAAATTAGTTTACAAGCTTTCCAATATGCCATGAGTCAAGACCAGATTCATTCCTATAAATATTTTATAGAACAATATCCTTACGCAGTGAATTTGACTTTAGATGCCAATAAGCGAATGCATCAATTGGCGTTTAATCAAGCATCTGAAATCCATCACTCATCTGCTTACAAGTCGTTTATTGACAACTACCCGGAAGCGGAGGAAGTGAGTCGGGCAAAAGCACTTTATGAGGAATTACTTTTTTCAGAGTTGACCTTCAGCGCTACGCTTGAAAGCTATCAAAACTACCTAGCACATTACCCAGACGGATCATTTGTGGATGTGGCTGAAGATTCCATATACGCTAAACAAACTGTAGATTCAAATACCAGTGGTTTACACCATTTTATTCAACAAAACCCAAAGAATAGAAATGTACCTGTGGCATGGAGACGATTGTACAAGTTGTATATGACAGACTTATCATCGCAAAAGTTTGATGCTTTTAAAAAACAATTTCCAGACTATCCTTTTATGGATGAGTTAAAAATTGATCAGCAACTTTCTGAAACATTATTATTGCCCTATGCCGAAAACAATAAATGGGGTTATATAAACGAGATGGGAAATTGGATTATTGAGGCGCAATATGAATCGGTTGACATTTTTAGTGAAGGCAATGCGATTGTTGAACTTGACGACAAAAAATATTTTATCAATAAAAAAGGTATCCCAATTAGTAATTCTAAATATGAAGATGCCGAGGCATTTGAAAGCGGTTTTGCTTTAGTGATGATTAATGATTTATGGGGAATGATTGATCGAACAGGCAGAGAAGTTCTACCCTGCCGGTATGAAGATTTACGCTATATGAGCGATGGAAGAATGCTGTTTATGGAAAACGAAAAATACGGTTATAAGGATGATGAATTCAATACAATCATAGCAGCACAGTTTGAAGAAGCGTATGATTTTGAGAATGGGATAGCCGTTGTATTGAAAGAAAATGGATTTGGATTGATTGACCGAATCGGCAATGAATTGATTGAAGCACAATACGAGCAACTGATTACGACTCCCTATCCGATTGTGTTTGCATTATTAAATGAAGAGTGGTTTGTATTGGATAAGTATGGTCAGTCTTTATTCCACACTCCCTTTGATGCCATTGGACTGTATTCATGCGGCAGAGCAATAGTAATAAGGAATGGTAAATACGGTTATATCAATGAAAAAGGCCAATTAGAAATTCCATTAGTGTTCGATGCTAAAACGGAGACTATAACATTGTCGGCTTTTGAAAATGATGTGGCTATCGTTCAGCAAAAAAATAAGAAAGGCGTCATTGATGTTTATGGACAAAAGCTCTATCCCTGCATGTTTGATGATGTACTCGCCTACGACACTTTGCTCATGCCGGTTAAAAAGGGAAACAAATGGGGCTATGTTGATCGAAACAATAAAATTAAAATTGATTACAAATTTGACTATGCTTTTCGCTTTCAAAACAATAGTGCCTGGATTAAAATGAATAATCAATTCTATCTAATCAACACACAAGGAAAAACGATCAGCAAAGCCTTTGAAGCAGTAGCATTGCAAGAAAACAAATTTCATGTTGTGAAGGATAATGGAACCTACAGGCTAATTGACTCCTTCGGTAAAATGCTTGTACCGATTGGATTTGATTCCTTTCTGAAAATCAACAATAGCTATCTTCAACTAAAGAAAGAAAACAAATTGGTTTATTTCAACTACCAATCCGGAAAATTTGTCCCGCATTTAAGCGAAGGATTCTAATTCGATTCGCTCAAAAAATCCTCCTTATTCAAACAATATTTGTTTACCAATTGCTCAAAGCAGATTGATCCGGGTACACCCGTATATTGTTCTATAAAGTTGAATCCTAATTTGATGAGGGTTTTATTTGGCGCAAGGTTTTCAGCGTAAGGTTCACAATACAATTTCTCCAATTTCAACCGAGAAAAGAAACACGGGATACATTTCCGAACCATTTCAGTTCCTAAATTTTTCTTTCTATGAAAGGAACTCCATATATGCAGATGGAGTTTAGCATGCTTTCCATATACAATCTCATTAACATTGCAATGACCAAATGCAACATCATCCGTTTTAGCTATGAAAGCCATAGACTGTCTTTGATCATCGGACTTGTTGACTTGATCAAGCAGCATAGCACGGAGATTATTGGCTGATGGCAATTTGTTCAGATCTACACCTAATGATGTGAGATAGTTAGCATCAGACTTTGTCCAATAGGATACTATGCCTTCAAGGTTTTCCTGGTTCAGCTCTTCGATAATTACTTCAGATTTCAAATGCATAACGACTTATGCCAATTATATCACTAAATTATATGAATTAATTTTTGATAAATTTTCTCTTTGTATTCCCTATGTCAATTATATAAACTCCTTTGGGTAAATCTTTAATATCAATGGAAGTTTTGTTTGAATAACTCATCTTTGAAAAAATCTTCTTACCTATAATATCATACAACTCAATATAAATAGGCAGCTTTGCTGAATAAGTCAGCAGCACATTAATTTCACTTTGTGCAGGATTTGGGTAAATAATAAAATTGCTATGTACTTCTATAATTTGCTCAACATCGGTAGGTAGCTCAATTTTTGTTACTGCAACATTTGTTTGTATAGGATTATTATAATCAAAATAAATATAGGCATAGTTTCTTATCTCATCTCCTACCATTAAATTTGATTTTACACGAATATTATAACGCACAAATCCATTACTCCCTATAACGTTAACATTACTGTCAGGTAACAAAATATTATCAAACCTAAACTCAAGATTTCGTTCATGATATAAATATTCAATATTGGAAACCGGATGAGAAGAAGATACAAAGTTTATGGTAGATAGATCCAGTCTAGTAGTGTCAATTGGATTAAGAATTTTTACAAAAAATGCTGTATCATTTCCTGTATTTTGAAATCTTATGATGTACTCTAAATAAGGTGGCTTATTTACTACCGTATTTAATATATACTCTTTATCAACTAAAATATCATTTGGGTCATAACTGCCAGTGGCAAATACTTCCCAATAAGAAATATTGCAACCTGGGTTAACATCACCAATTATTGGATTTATTTGAACATAAGAATTTATTAAAGTGCCAATGCTAACTGTTGCTTTTACATTAATATTTACTACAATAGTCCCTGATTGCAATGGAGAAAGAAGTGGTATATTCCAAACTATAGTGTCTGTGGAAATTATAGTCGGTGAAACGGAAGCTCCCAAGTAATTTAATGATCCATCCAAGTGAAGAATAATTTCTGGAGAAAGCACAGTTGTTCCAACATTTTTGTAGGATATTAAATAGGCTGTATTAAATCCAGGTCTAAAATTTCCCAAAGGTGTAATTTTTACACACAAATCATTAAAAGTTCCCTTAGGCTGATATCCAAAATCATTCAGGCTATCAATTTGATTTAAACTTGTAAATGAAGCGGTATGATTTAATGGAATGGCATTAAAATTATCAAAAGCACTTGTTATCACTGTATAAAACCCTGTATCATTTAAGGCAACGGTATAGCTACCGTTAGGATTAGTAAAAGCAATTCGATTTGTATTTTGTTCTTGCACCCTATTGAATACTACTGGAGCTTCTAACGAATCTTGGGTTCCATTATGATTTAGGTCAAGATAATTCTTTCCTAAAATAAAATTTCTCGAGTTTTTAATTTTAAGCAACCAAATATCATATACTCCATAACATCCTACATTCTTTTCAGGTGATACATTAGAATTTGAATCTCCACCAATCAAAAAATCACCATCAGACGTTTGAACGATGTTATAGATGTAATCAAGCCCATTTGCAAAAAATGTGTTTTGCCATTGAATATCCCCATTTTCATTTAACTTTAGAATCCAGTACTCATTATGAGCATAGATGGGTTCGGTTTTGTAACATGAAATGTTGGAAAGCGAAAAACCACCTACCAGGAAACCCAAGTCATCAGTTTGTATTATAGTTCGAGAACCATCAATTGAAGAACCTCCTAAAGTTTTTTGCCATATAATATTTCCAACTGAATCAAGTTTAAGAATCCAAAAATCCGATGCAGCGGGATTACCACAATTCGTTTCGCTCTTATCTCCTGATTGACTCGACTCCGAATATCCTTCAACAATAAAGCTACCATCTTGTAATACCAATATAGAATTCAATCCATCCCAACCATTTCCACCCAATGTTTTTTGCCATAAAATATTGGCAGCGGTGTCAAGCTTTAATATCCAATAATCCTCTACCCCTCTTGAATCTTCTGATTTGTCACCAGAGATATTTGATTTTGAATAACCCCCAACTATTAAATTCCCATCATTTGTAAAAGACAGTGTACGCAAATAATCATTCAAACTACCACCAATAGTTTTATCCCACTGCACAGCACCTAATGAGTCTATTTTAACTATCCAATAATCATATCCTCCATTGGAATTCATTGTCTTATCTCCACTTATATTTGATAAAGAGGACCCTGCCAAATAATAGCCTCCATCAGGACTTTCCTTTATATCTGAAAGTATATCATCAGACGCTCCTCCAATAGTATTTTGCCATAATATATTTCCAATAGAATCTACTTTTACCATCCATATATCCTTTCCACCAATTGCATCTTCAGTTTTGTCTCTTGAAGCTTTTGAAATTGAATATCCACCCAGCAGATAGCCACCGTCATTGGTTGTAATCATATCTGTCAAGTAGTCACCGGCAACACCACCAATAGCTTTTTGCCATAAACTTGTACCTACGCTATCCGTTTTAATAATCCAATAATCATAACCACCCTGTCGTGTGGCAGTTTTAGTTCCCGATATCGGTGACCGTGAAAAACCTCCCAATAGAAATCCCTTATCATTTGTAGGTTCTATTGCTCGAATACCATCATGTTCTGAACCCCCAAATACTTTTTGCCAAACAATATCTTGAGCAATAGAGTTAGAGCTTAAAAAAAGGCTAATTAATAAAAATGAAAAAAGGATTGCGATAACATGTAATTGTTTCATATGGTATTATCGTTCTAAACAATTATTAATGAACTCACACGGCAATTAAAACTCAGAAACAAAATCTGATAAATCAAATATAAGTAATAAGTCAATAATAAGAATATGAAGAAACTTATTTAACAAAAACAGTTTTCTTATTTACAAATTCCATCATCCCATCCTTGGCTAATTCGCGACCATAGCCACTGATGCCTGTTCCTCCAAAGGGCAAACGAGGATCGGATTTTACCAACTCATTTATAAAACAAGCTCCATCATCAAATGCATAGGCCATTTCTTTTGCTTTATCGATATCGGTGGTACATATGCTCACACCCAATCCATACCTGGTTTGCCGTGCCAATTCCAATGCATGCTCTTCGTTATCGGCTCGAATGATTGCAGCCAATGGACCAAATGTTTCTTCATCAAATGCAGGCATTCCGGGACGTACATGATCCAATACAGTCGGTTCATGATATGCACCAATCATTTTCCCACCACATAAAAGTTTTGCCCCTTGATCAATCGATTGATTCATTTGCTGATGCAATTGTTCCGCCAAATCTCTTCTAGCCAATGGTCCTACCTGTGTTTCTTCCAATATGGGATCTCCACTTTTTAATTGCTTTACAGCATCAACCAATCCGGATACAAACCAATCGACAGCTTCGGGTACAACAATCAAACGCTTTGCTGCAATGCAACTTTGTCCGCTATTTAACATGCGCGCAGTAAGTGCTGTTTTAATCGTTTTCTCTTTATCGGCATCTTTTAAAACAATGAAAGCATTGCTGCCACCCAATTCCAAAACCACTTTCTTTAAGTACTTGCCTGCCAACATAGCAACTGACTGCCCTGCTCTTTCGCTTCCGGTTAAAGTAACCGCTTTTATATGTGGATGAGCTATGATGGATTCTGTATTGTCATGGTGAATCAATAATTGTCGGAATATATTTTTTGGAAAACCAGCTTCCTGAAAAATGTTTTCAATCAATTGAGCACTACCAAAAACATTTGGAGCGTGCTTCAGCAAAGCTGCATTTCCTGCCATCAATGCTGGCGATGCAAATCGAAACACTTGCCAAAAGGGAAAGTTCCAAGGCATAATGGCAAATACAATTCCCATCGGATCATATTGCACATAGCTTTCACTGGCATCGGTTTCAATATTTTCCTTTTGCAAAAATGCAAAAGTATGGTTGGCGTAATATTCACAAACGCTAGCACATTTTAAAACTTCGGCTTTTGATTCTCTAATGGGCTTACCTACTTCGAGTGTAATGGTTTTTGCATATTCATTTACATTCTGCTTTAGATTTTCAGCCACTTTCAACATCAATTCGGAACGCTCTTTAATAGTAGTTTTTCGCCACTGCTTATAGGCAGATTGCATTTTATTAATCAATATGTGAACCTCATCCATATTCATTTCATTATAGGATGCTATTACTTCTCCATTAAATGGATTTATGCTTTCAAATTTCATAGATCTTTTGGTCAGGCTATTTTACCAGCCATTTTTCGATTTAATTTTATAATGTTTTCTTGCTCTTTAAAATTCTTAAATGATTGTTCCAATTTCTTTCCGGGCCACAATAATCTCAGCTTACCTTCCTCAGGAAACCAAGAGGCTGTGTACAAAGTACCAAATGATTGCTCAAACTTGTGATTGTATAATGGATCTATTAAGAATCTTTTTTGGAGACTATTGCAAGTCATGTCTTCATCATTCAAATATTCCTTCAGTTGCTTCTCCCGTTCTGAAGTAGCTGTTGCTTCAGCATATTCAGGCCATTCGATTTTCTCTTGATGATTGGAACAAACCGCTGATTTCAATATTTTGGCTTTTCGATCGGGACCTAAAAAAACAGTTGCATAATCACCCGATTGATCGAGCAACATTACATTATAAGCCATGTGAACAGGAATAACTTTTAAAGCTTTACAAGCTTGTTCAACGGTATCGCATGTTTCGAGTAGGTAACGAATGATGAGAGGAATACCGAATCCTTTACCAACGCTTTTTTTTCCTCCAAAGGTTAACGAGGCGCATAATCCACTTGCATTCATGCCATCCAATAATCCCCAATTGCAATCGGAGATTCCAATTACCGGCTTCAACCAATTGCTATAATAAACTATCCCTTCAAACCAACGTGGATTATAATCGTAATTTCGAATTAATGCTTTTTCATTTTTGGTCCAGGCTACTTGTGTACAACCGCTCATAAAAGGTGGAGGGCAATACATGGATAAGAATCGAGAACTCAAATCACTCCCTCCAGACAGTTCGCACAGTTCATCATAGGTCGGAATCAATTCCGGCATGTACTGATCTATTGCATTTCGACTGCTTAAATATCCGGGGCGTGCCAAATGGCCTTCTTTCAAAAACCAAGTCTTATAGGCCGGCCATGTTTTTTCAAAAAGCGCAGCCCATATTTCTCCTGCTTTCTCTTCCTTAATACTCGAGAATATAACCAGCATCTTGCTTACAACATTTTAAATCCTGCAATTTCAGCAACACGTAATTCTACGGCTGAGTAGTTGTCGGGTGTGCTTGATTTATACTGCGACCGTATGGCTTCAATCCAATTATGAGCGCGTTCGGTTAGTTTAAAATCATCGGTCATTAATCTGCCACGCATCACTAAGATTCCCATATCAGCGCCTTCATACAAATAATCCCCTTTTCCGGTAATTCGCAAATAGAATGCTTCATTATCTTGCTCTACCGCTCTTCTGTGGGTATCCATTCTGTCGAAAGAAATATTACCATCTGCATTCATTCTCCATATACCAGACCGGGGAGCATCGCTTACATATTCAATAGTATCTTTTGGATGCTTAATCACCAGTTGACTCCACGAGTCAATGTTCTCAGGCTTAGCCCATCGACTGTTAATGGATTTCACACTCAACTCGTATGGATAATCCATCCATTCCAAAATATGAAACAAGAATAATGGAGCATCGGCTAATGCAAACACAGCGTGATTGGTAATTGAACTTGCCCCGGTAACACGTGGGTTTAATTCTCCTAAATAAAGTGCTCCGCTATCTTCATCAATTAAAAAATCGAGTTCGAAATATCCTTTATATCCTTCTTTCGCTAATTGATCTCCAAATTGACGGGTATATTTTCGTGCTTTATTGCGAATAGAAGGAGTAAATGCATCTGCAAAAATTTCGTTACCGCACCATCCACCTTTGTAAGGAGTTAACTCCGGAAATCCTACCAGTTCTGTCATCAGAGGCGCAACAATAGTTCCGTGTCGAGTAACACAAGCTTCAATAGCTGATCCTCTACAGCGGATTCGCTTCATTATTTTTACTTCTTTTTCTTTTACAATTTCAGCTTCGTGCTTTTCGAACTCTACTTTATTGGAAATGAAAAATGTGGTATGACCTGAATCTCCATAAGGAGTTTGAACAACCAAATGTTCTCCTAAATGTTTTGATACCTGACGGAGATGATCGTAGTTTTTTACTTTACTTAATACATAAGGAACACAAGGCACGCCAGCTTTTTCTGCAATGCGGTTGGTATTCACCTTATTGTCCATAAAGTTGCGCATGGCGGCTGACGGAAAGCACAGTTGAAGACCTAACTTCTTAGTTAGTTTCTCCGTTTGCTCATCAAACATAAGATACAGAGCTTTTCCGCTGCTTTTTCCCTTTGCTCTTTTAGATAAATAGTTGACAACCTCTTTGTGCTCCAACATGTAATTATTTATGTCCTCTATGCTGGTAAACTCCTCATGAGGCAGTTCTTCCTTAGGTGAAAAAACATTGGGATGCAATCCATCAAAACAATCGATATAGGAAATGAATTTAAATCCTTTGATCCATTCATCTGCTCCAAGTAAATTAAAGTTGGTTGCCGATATAAAATAAATAGGCGTTTCATTTTTGTGAAAGAATCTTCTGATATCAGAAATTCCTTTCAATGGTTTTACCACTCCATTGGTTTTAGTAGTTGTAGTTTTCGTTTTCTTATTTTTCATTTAACTGCTTTTTTAGATTTAGAAAAGGCCATACTGATTCCGCTCATTGCGGTACTTGTTTTTTGCCGGTCGAGTATATTTTGTTTAAACACTCGTAATCCAAGATCGGCACGATATCCATGAATTTCTTTTACATCCAACTCTAACATAAATTGAAGAATATCCTTACTCAACACTTGCCCGGGCACCAAAACAGGAAAACCAGGAGGATATGGAATTACAAAAGAAGATGCCACTAATTCTCTCCCCTTTTCCATAACAGCAGTACAATCTTTCAAAGAAATGTATTCACAATTATCCTCATTGTAGGCTAAAAAATATGCTTCTCTTAAATTGCCTCCGGGCACACCTGGCACTGCTTGAAAAGAAGAGTGAAATCTGGAAAAGTCAGGCAGAGGTGGTACATCAATGGTCAATGATTTTATTCGATTAAGTGCTATTTCCTTTTCGCGCTTATTCATCCCCTCATACTTTTCATCTAATTCCTTAGCTATACGCATCAAGCTATTGGTCAAGTATGCAATGCTTCCCCGAGTCGTTCCAACATTGGTCATAAACAAAACTGTATTCCTTGAAGTTTTGTTGATTTGAATATTGAATTGATCCATTAAGAATTTGTTTTTGAATGTATCTCCATCTACTCCCGATAATCCTATTGACAAAGTTATTTTCGTTGGGTCAAGAACAAAATCATCGGCTTGCCATGCCAACTCCATTCGGTTCCAACCTTTTTCCGGTTCATAGTATTTATCCAAACCACTCTTGACGTAGTTTCCGGGAATTAGATCTTGTACCGACAACACTTTAAAATATTTACTGAGTAGCGGATGGTCTTGAATTTTTGCTCTGAGCAGTAAGGCTAATTCGATACTTTTTTCAACCATCTCAAATCCCTCAAACTGTATTTGTCTTCGTCCAACATCCAAAGAAGCCAATATTTGATAATTGGGAGAAGTGGATGTATGTGTCATGTATGCTTCGTGAAAAGTACTTTCCGTTTTCTTTCTAAAATCTTCATCCCACACATGAATCATGCTGCCTTGTCGGAAACTGGTTAGAGTTTTATGGGTGCTCTGAGTTGCATAGACTCGTATGCGCACTTGATCCGGATCGGGCATTTTAGCTTGCTCATTCGGTTTCAAACTTTTAATATGCGCTTCATATCGTTCTCGATATGCTTCAGATTTATACTTGTTATATAATTTGTTAGCTACATACATGCCCGTTCGTTTGCGATACACAGGTGTAAATGCCGCAAAGGCAAACCAAGCTTCGTCCCATAGAAAAACCATATCGGGCTTAATGGCTAAAACCTGCTCCATCACTTTTTCAACATTGTACACTACTCCATCAAAAGTGCAATTGGTGAGCAACAACATTTTAACATGCTCTAATCGACCAGCTGATTTAAGCTCCAACAATTTATTCTTAATCGTTTCTAATGGAACTGCTCCATACATGGAATATTCTTCAATGGGATACGAATCGAGATACACCGGATACGACCCGGATAAAACCATTCCGTAGTGATGTGATTTATGACAATCCTGATCGATTAACACTAAGTCATTTGGCTCTACTAATGCTTGTAAAACAATCTTGTTTGCCGTGCTCGTTCCATTGGTTACAAAAAATGTATGCTGTGAACCATAGGCTTCAGCAGCCATTTGTTGAGCTTTTTTTAATGGTCCGGTAGGTTGCAACAATGAATCAAGACCACCAGTAGTAGAAGACGTTTCGGCTAAGAACATATTGCGTCCATAGAATTCACCAAAATCTTTTATCCATCTCGATTTGAATACTGAATTACCTCTTGAAATAGGCATAGCATGAAAAACCCCGGTAGGCTTCTGACTGTAATCTTTAAGAGCAGTAAAAAAAGGCGTATCGTATCGGTCACGAATTCCTCTTAAGATCGAAAGATTAAGTTCTTGCAAATCTTCTTTACGATAGAATATTCGATTAAAGAGTTGCATGGTAGAATCTTTTAATTCGGAAATGATCGTTTCCGTTACATAATAGATATCAATTTCGGGTCTGAATTCGCGAATAAACTTTGCTAAAATAGGCCCCAATTCCGATTCAGGCTTGTGCGACATTTCGATATCCAACACCGGTTGAATATAAGGTGCAATTTGATCATTAATGATTGTTGAATCATAAGGAGGCGCATAACAAACAATCACCGATTGTATATTTGGATTTACAACTATAGCTGTTAATGCATCTTGAAAAGAACGCTGAACAATTAATTCGAAAACAAACTCATCATTGTTTTTATTTAGCATATGAAACTTTCTCTTCGACTCGGCTTCTTCTTCAGCACTAATATCTTCCACCAAAAGCACTTCAAAATATTTTTTTCCACTCTCCTTGCTAAGTTCATTTCTTTCAGGATGCGACAACAATTCTTCTTGTTCGGTATCGTCTGCAAAATCGGGATGTATTCTGTAGATGTTGTATATCAATGATCGTGTAAGATCAAGTGCCTGAGCAGCATAGCTGATATAGTCTTCATTCTCTAGAAATGAAATTAATTTGCTGACTGCTTTATAGCCGGGAAAGGCAAAATAATTTTCCACATGACTCAACTGACCGAGTATGTCTTGAGCTTCTTCGCTCAAATGGTTTAGTTTATCTCTAGTCTGCTTTCCTTTTCCGAAATCAATCGCATTGTTTCGGATATCTTTCCATAGTTTTAGCCTGAGCTGTCCAATATTATAGAATGGAGCTCTTGTTTTTGTTAGTGAACTCACGTTAATTATTGATTAGAATGTAGTGCTAATTTATTGCCTTCAGAATCTATGAATAACGCAAAGTATCCATACTCTTCGTTGATTAATGTCTTACCCATTATAACTCTTCCACCGGCATCATCTACTCGTTGCAGTACTTCGTTTAAATCTTCTCCACCGTTTAAATATATTAATGGACCTGACTCGCCAGGAACTGAACCCGGACCGGCAACCACTGCTCCGCCAATTCCTTTAGCGGCAGGAAAAAACGCCATTGCATATCCGTTCAATTCTACTGTTTCCATATCGATATCAAATACCTGATTGTAGAAATATTTTGCGCGTTCAAAATTTAGTGCAGGAATTTCGAACCAACTGACATAATCTTTAATTTTTTTCTTCTTCTTTTTAGTTGGTGCTTTCTTCGTAATTGTTGTACCCATAAATCTTAATTATTGTATTAATATACAAAATTAAATTAGATTTCTCGGATCCTCTTTATTGGTATCGGGTGCAGCGTCATAAACGCTTTTCAATTTACCAATACGATCGGGTTTGCTCAATGCGCCTAATTTTTCTAAAAACGGCAGCTTTTTACCCGAATTATAGATATCAAAATCGACATTACGATCGCGAAAACTCTTAAGGGGTTGTCCCAATCGCAATACCCCAAATTCACGACTCCGGTGAACACGACTCATATCGACTTCAATCGGAATTAATTCAGGACCGGTAGAAGCTTGATAAATGATTCGACCATCGGGACCACAAATAATACTTCTACCTGTGCCACCATCACCCAAACCATTTATATCAAACACAAACATTTGATTGCTCGCTGCAGTGGATTGAGCCATTGCCAATTCAATATCGCGATCGATGGTTGCGGTCAATGTGGGGTGCAGCAATACTTCTACACCATGAACTGCAAGTGTTCTGCTGGTTTCAGGAAACCACATGTCGTAACAAATGGTGACCCCAAAGCGACCTACATCAGGCACATCCCATATTAAAAAATCACTCCCTCCACTCACTCCTTCCTCATAAGGATAGAATGGAAATAATTTATCAAAGCGACCAATGATTTCTCCATCAGGATTAATGACTGATGCGGTATTGAATATTTTCCCATTGTCTTTTCTAAACATGGTTCCCGGTATGATCCAAATATTGTATTTCTTGGCTGACTCGCAAAAACGCAACAAGGTGTCGTTTGGATAATCTTGTGCATAATAGGTTAATGGACCATAGGCGCATAACTCACTGAACATAACCATTTGAACCCACGGATATACGTTCATGAGCACATCGATTTTATGCAGCATTACATCGACATTGTTATGTGATGCAGACACGTGCATCTGCACTCCTGCAATAGAAAAAGGCTTCATTAATTTGAATTTTTAATTGCGATCAATTCTTGCTCGATGATTTCAAAACCTTTGTTTAAGATTTCATCGCTTGTGTTCAATGGCATCAAAACCCGAATGACATTTTTATAAGTTCCCGCACTGACTAGTATTAATCCTCTTGAAGCGCATCGCTTAATCAGCTCGTCACAAATATCGTGATCGGGTTGTTGCGGGTCATTATTCTTTACAAACTCTATAGCCATCATTGCACCCAATCCTCTTACGTCTCCAATTTCAGGATGACGTGATTGCATGGCACTAAACATTTTATAAAGTTTAGAGCCCAAAGAAATTCCTTGTTCAATCAACAGTTCATCTTTAAAATATTTTATAGTTGCCAAAGCAGCTGCACAACAAACCGGTGATCCGATATAGGTTCCTCCTATGGTTCCCGGCAATGCAGCATCCATCACGTGAGCTTTGCCCACTACCGCAGCTATTGGCAATCCCGATCCCATTGATTTGGCATACGTAGAAATATCAGGTGTAACACCATATGTTTGCCAAGCCGACCAGTTTCCGGTTCGTCCAAATCCACTTTGAATCTCATCCAATATGAGCATCACATTGTATTTGTCACAAAACGATCGCAATCCTTCCATATATTTTTGAGGCACGACACTAAATCCTCCTTCACCTTGTACCGGTTCAATGATGATTGCTGCCAAATGATTTGGGTCAATATGTTTGTGTGTGCTTTCTTCTAATCGCAACAACTCGTCACTCACAAACTGATCGATACTTCTACCTCGACTATCGCGATAGATATTTGGGAAAGGCAAACGATATACTTCGGAAGCGAAGGGTCCACAACCAATTTTATAATTGATCTTACTGGTTAAGGTCATGGCCATCATAGTACGACCATGAAATGCATCTGTGTAACAAAGAATACCTTGCTTGCCGGTTGCCTGTCGTGCAATTTTGATGGCATTCTCCACGGCTTCGGCTCCTGTGCTCACCAACATGGCTTTGGTTTTTTCACCATGAGGTAAAATTTCGGCCAAGGTTTCGCACAATTCAATATAAGGTTCGTAGGTAACAACATTAAAACTCGTGTGTAAATATTGAGCGGCTTGTTTTTGAATGGCCTCAACAACCGGTGGAGGACAATGCCCTGCATTGACTACTCCAATTCCTCCGGCAAAATCGATTAATTCATTTCCATCGGCATCGGTAATGATCGATCCTTTTGCTTTAATAGCAGTGGCTGTATTGAATACACCCACTCCCCGAGCTACGGCTTTATTTCTTCGTTCTAATAATTCTTCTGATTTAGTTACTTGTAAAGTACTCATGTATGCTTTCTTTTGATTTCAAATAGTGGATGCAAAGATACAAATCGCTTAGGGACTGAAAGGCTTACGAATTAACTATTTATGAATGTTTATCCATGAACTGTGAACAGTCGGTTTCAGATATAAAAACATAACTTTATGCAATGAATAAAAAAAGAATTGATCTGAGTCATAGCATTACCGATGGACTAATCACATATAAAGGGCTTCCTGCTCCTATCATTTGCGATTATTTATCAAGAGAAGATTCCAAAAAGTTTTACCCGGAGGGTACCAGTTTTCAAATTGGGCGCATTAATATGATTGCCAATACCGGAACCTATTTGGATTGCCCTTTTCATCGTTATGAACAAGGGGCCGATTTAAGCGAACTTTTACTGGAACAGGTTTCAGGCCTTGATGCCGTTTGCATTCAATTTGATTATGAAAAGAATGGACTGTCTATTGAACCCAAGCATATAGAACAAATTAACCTGAAAGGAAAAGCTGTCTTACTTCATACCGGATGGAGCAAGCATTGGAATACCGATAAATATTTTGAGCAGCACCCTTTTCTCAGCGAGGCTGCTGCACTTTATCTGCAACAACAAAATGTAGCTTTGGTTGGAATTGACTCCCACAATATTGACGACACAAGAGGAAACAGCAGACCTGCACATTCTATTTTGTTAGGCAATAATATTCTCATTGTTGAACACATGACTCAACTGCATCTTTTACCTTCATCGGGTTTTGATTTTTATGCAGTACCCCCTAAGGTGCAGGGCATGGGCACTTTTCCGGTTCGGGCATTTGCTGAACTAAAATAAATACTTGTTTACGCTTGAGCGATTGGACGCACCTCAGGATCGTTGATGATGCTAAAATCGATCCGATTATCTACATATCGTTTTGTTAAGGAATAATTGACCACATCAATCATTTCTTTCACATATACAAAGTTCATCCCATCTAAATAGTTCTTACTGATCTCTTCAATATCCTTACGATTGTCTTCACTGAGTATGATGGTATTAATTCCGGAACGCTTAGCTGCCAATATTTTTTCTTTTATCCCTCCTACTGCAAGTACTTTTCCACGTAATGTAATTTCACCGGTCATGGCAATTTTCAATTTCACTTTTCTTTGTGTAAAAGCACTGGCCAATGATGTTAACATAGCAATTCCTGCCGATGGACCATCTTTTGGTGTAGCCCCTTCCGGAACATGAATGTGAATATCCCAACGATCGAAAACACGAGGATCGATATTCAACTCCAATGCATGAGCCTTTAAGTAGGCTAAAGCAATGGTAGCCGATTCTTTCATTACATCACCCAAATTTCCGGTGAGCGTTAACTTTCCTTTGCCTTTATTTAAACTGGTTTCGATAAATAATATCTCACCACCATGCGGAGTCCAAGCCAAACCGGTAACTACACCTGCCACATTATTATCAAGATATTTTTCTTTAATAAACTTAGGCGCTCCTAAAATTCTTCTTATATCTTCTGCACTTACTTTTACAGAATATTTTTCCTCCATTGCTACACTCTTAGCAATATTGCGCACAACGGATGCAATCATTTTTTCCAAACCTCGTACACCGGATTCACTGGTATATTGATCAACAATAATTTCGAGAATTTCTGGTTTAATCTGAACGTGTTTTTTCTTCAACCCATGTGCTTCTATTTGCTTGGGTATTAAATGACGCTTGGCTATTTCAACTTTTTCTTCCAAAGTATAACCACTAATTTCAATAATCTCCATTCGGTCGCGCAGTGCGGGTTGAATAGAGCCTAATGAGTTGGCTGTGGCTATGAACAGTACATGGGATAAGTCATAACCCATCTCCAGGAAGTTGTCGTAAAATTCGTTGTTCTGTTCCGGATCAAGCACTTCGAGCATAGCACTAGAAGGGTCGCCATGATGATCAAAAGTAAGTTTATCAATTTCATCCAAAACAAAAACCGGATTGGATGTTTTTGCTTTCTTTATGTTTTGCACAATTCGACCGGGCATAGCACCAATATACGTTTTACGATGTCCACGTATCTCAGCTTCATCGCGCAATCCACCCAATGACATGCGTACATATTTTCGACCCAAGGCTTCGGCAATTGATTTACCTAAGCTGGTTTTTCCCACACCGGGAGGACCATATAAACACATAATCGGAGATTTCATGTTTTGCTTGAGTTTTAGCACCGCCAAGTATTCCATGATTCTCTTCTTCACTCTTTCAAGTCCATAATGATCTTTGTCTAATATTTTCTCGGCATGTTTTAAATCAAAATTGTCGGTAGAATATTCATTCCAGGGTAGCTCCAATAGCAAATCAAGATAATTCATTATAACGGAGTACTCTGCAGCAGCCGGATTGATGCGTTGCAATCGCTCCACTTCTTTATCAAAAATTTCTGCTACTGCTTTCGACCATTTTTTCTTCCGAGATTTTTCTTTCATCTCCGCCACTTCCTGATCAAAAGTTGATCCACCCAGTTCTTCCTGTATGGTTTTCAATTGCTGATTTAAAAAGTATTCGCGTTGTTGTTTATCAATATCTACTTTTACTTTGCTTTGAATTTGATTTTTCAATTCAAGCATTTGTAATTCTTTCGTTAACAATTCAAGCACTTTGCCTGCACGAGCCTTCAAATCGTTCATCTCCAACAACTCTTGTTTCTTCATCAGTTCGGCATTCAAGTTGGAAGAAATGAAATTGATCAGAAATGAAGGGCTTTCAATATTTCGAATAGCAAAAGCTGCTTCGGAAGGCAGTTGAGGATTTTGCTTTATAATTTGAAGTGACAAATCTTTCAATGAATCAACTAAGGCCACAAATTCCCTGTTCTTTGTATCGGGTTTTTGCTCCATCAGCGAATCCACTTTGCCTATAAAATACGGTTCTTCTTGTGTAAGTTCTTTAAGTTGAAATCTCTTTTTACCTTGAATGATTACCGTAGTATTTCCATCGGGCATTTGCAACATCTTCAATATGTATGCTACGGTACCTACTTTGAAAATATCTTTGAAACTCGGGTCTTCAATAGATCCTTCTTTTTGAGAAACTACTCCAATGGTTTTATCCGATTTGTACGCATCCTTAATCAATCGAATGGATTTATCTCTCCCAACAGTGATGGGAATTACAACACCCGGAAACAAAACAGTATTGCGCAAAGGAAGTATCGGTAAAGTTTCAGGAAGATCTTCTGCATTTATTTGTTCTTCGTCTTCTGAACTTAATAATGGAATTAAATCTGGTTCGTCATCTGTGACACCTGAAAGGACAAAAAGTGAATTTTTATTTGGATTTGATTCTTGATTCATGATTTAATAAGTCAATATGTCAGTTAAAATTAAGAAAAGAGCCCTTGGATTGATCAAACACTCCTAATTCAACAAGGGTGCCAAAACTATTTTTCAAATTCAGACAAGTATTTGAGCATTTTATATTCTGCATCACTCAACTCCACGCTTCTTCTTGACATTACATCTCTTATGGTTTGTATGGCTTTGTCAAATTTATATGTATCAAATCCTGAAGCTCCTCCCCACTTAAATGATGCAACATGTTTGGGTGGAAAATCGGCTCCAAAAACATTGACACAAACATCAATACAAGTTCCTGTATTGAACATGGTATTGATACCTGCTTTTGAATGATCGCCCATCATCATACCACAAAAAATAGTTTGGGTATCAATCAGGTTTCCAGAGCTATAATCGTGCAAGCTTACACTACTGTAATTATTTTTCAGGTTAGAAGTATTGGTGTCGGCTCCTAAATTACACCACTCTCCTATAACCGAATTACCAATAAAACCATCGTGCGCTTTATTGGAATTGGCAAACAAAATTGAGTTGTTTACTTCTCCTCCAACTTTACATTGTGGTCCTATTGTAGTTGCCCCATAAATCTTCGCACCCATTTTTAACACCGCTCCATCACCTAATGCAAATGGACCTCTAATAGATGTACCTTCCATAATCTCCGCTCCTTTGCCTATATAAACCGGCCCAAGTGCGGCATTGATGATGGAACATTCTACCACAGCACCTTCTTCAACAAATACATTTTCAGTAGTGCGCACTCGATTAGATGACGAAAGTGCATCACTTTTTCTATCGGCCGTCAACCACAAAAAGTCATCTGCAATTGCTTGTCCATTCCATTGAAAAATGTGCCAGGGCCGCTCAATAAATTGTATCGATTGTTCGCTATCAAAAATTATTTTTTCTGTTTCTATGGTTTTACCCTTCAGGTAATCTCCTACCCCATCTTGTGTTAAGTGGATGGCAATGCAAATTTCATTTTGATAAAGCGACTGCCCGGGTTTTAAATTGGATATGCTTGTAAATAGTGATTGAGTCAATAATAGATTTGCCGGTGCAATGATATTTTCTGCTTCAATTTGAATCGGATATTTTTCCGATAAGTAGCTTTCGCAGGCATCGCTCACTTTGGTGGCACCCAACTGTTCCCATTTTTCTTTTATGGTCAATATTCCACATCGAATTTCAGAAGCAGGACGCGTAAAAGTAAAGGGTTTTAACTGCTGATGTATCGAATGAGTGGTCTGTAAAATAACGTTCATAGATAATTTTGGATGTCACTGCTAAAAAACAAAAAAGTCCCATCAAAATGGGACTTTTAAGCATGTATTTTTTAACAATAATTACTCTTGTTCTTTCTTTCCGGTTTTACGCTTAGCATATCGAGAATTAAACTTATCTACACGTCCTGCAGTATCAACCAATTTCATTTTACCGGTATAATAAGGATGTGACATATGCGATAATTCAAGCTTTACCAATGGATATTCTTTTCCATCTTCCCAAGTAATGGTATCTTTTGTTTCAACCGTTGAACGGCTCATAAATGCATAATCGCACGAAATATCTTTAAAAACCACTAAACGGTATTGCTTTGGGTGTATATCCTTTTTCATTTTCTCTTTTTTTGAGGTGTGCAAAGGTAAACATTTAATGTATATGTGCAAAAATTTGATGCCACTAAAGCTAAGCTCCATTTTTATTCAATTTGACTCGATTTATTCTCTATTTCCTTTTGTTTTTATCGTGTCATAATCATTCTTCCCTATAGGACATTTATGAATGAATCTCTAATTTTGATCGAATCACTAAACGAATCCAGAAAATAACCTGATATGAAATTCAAGAAAACTCTGCTCCTCTTTTCCTTTACTTTCATGTTTTGCTTTTGTGCTCTAGCACAGCAAATCAAGAATGTACTTTTTATAGGCAATAGTTATACCTATTACAATAACTTACCACAGCTGTTGAGCAGCATGGCTTCATCTACCGGAGATTCTATTTGGTTCGATAGCAATACACCCGGAGGATATACCTTACAAGCTCATAGCAGCGATGCCAATACACTGTTTAAAATTGCACAGGGAAATTGGGACTATGTAGTATTGCAAGAACAAAGTCAGCGCCCATCTTTTCCTATTGCTTCCGTTCAGTTTGATGTTTTTCCTTATGCCCGTAAGTTAGACAGTTTGATAACCCTTGCCAATCCTTGCACCGAAACGGCTTTTTATATGACCTGGGGCAGAAAAAATGGCGATGCCAATAATTGTTTTTCATGGCCTCCGGTGTGTACCTACGATGGCATGGACAGTTTACTCAATTTGCGTTACCGAATGATGGCCGATAGCAACAATGCCATACTTTCTCCGGTAGGAGCAGTTTGGAATTATATCCGAACCCAATATCCGCTCATCGAATTGTATCAAGCAGATGAAAGTCATCCTTCACTCGAAGGAAGTTATGCCGCTGCTCTTACTTTTTATACCACTATTCTCAGAAAAGATCCTTATTTGGTAAACTACGATGCCGGTTTGCCCTCTTCCACAACTTCCAACATAAAAGATGCCGTGAAAAGTGTAGTCTTCGATTCGTTATCGGTTTGGCATGTTGGCGAATACGATCCGCAAGCCAATTTCTCTTTCATCACCAATGGCACTACCCAAGTAGCTTTTACCAATACTTCAATCAATGCACAAGGATACTATTGGAGTTTTGGTGACGGAAACAGCAGCAGCCTACCCAATCCGGTGCACCAGTATACCAACAATGGTATTTACACAGTAATGCTAATAGCATGGAATTGCAGTCAAGCCGACACTAGTATTTATCAAGTTAATACCCTGAGCACTGGTATAGAGGAGCAAAATTCGCAACAAACTATTTTGGTGCAACAATCATTGGGCAATCAAAATGTTATTTTGCAGCTGCCTCCCGAATTACAAAACAGCACCCTAAGAGTAAAACTTTTTTCATCCTTAGGTGAATGTGTTTTGGATTCAAAATGGAATAATCAATCCTCGCTAAATTTAAATATCAAAAATCTCCGCAAGGGTGTGTATTTCATCCGCATCAATGAAAAATGGATCAGCCGGCTCATGATTATTTAATATTTATTCTTCTGTTTGGGCAAGCAACAACACCGGCCATTATTTTTCGTTGTTACATCAATTGTTAATATAGAGTATATTTGCGACCCTATGCCAGCATTCAGGACTTTAGCCATCATCTTTTTTACTTTAATCATGTCAAGTTCTTGCCGAAAACAAGACGACTTTCTAAGCGATAAAGGTGCTACTCTAGATTTTTCGGAAAAACTGGTTTTGTTCGATACGGTATTTGTTACTGTGGGCAGCACCACCAAACAACTCAAAGTTTACAACCGGAATTCGAAACCGGTAAAAATTCAATCGCTTCGATTGGCCAGTGGAAACGCTTCGGCCTACCGCTTAAATGTGAATGGATTGTCGGGAAAAGTTTTTAGCAATATTGAAATAAAGGATAAGGATAGCCTTTACATTTTTATCGAAGTAACCGTGCCCGATCCTCAATCGCCCAATACCCCTTTTGTATTGGCCGACAGTATTGTTTTTACGCTCAATGGTCAGCAACAAGATGTTGACTTGGTTGCTTGGGGACAAAGAGCCAATTTTATTTTCCCCACAGACACCATCAGCGGCCTGCCTCCTTATTCAGTGGTGTCTTGCAATGCCGTTTGGGACAGTCTGCTGCCCTATGTTATTTATGGATATGCAGTGGTGGACAGCTGCACCTTAACCATTAGTGAAGGAACCAAAGTTCATTTTTACAACAACTCAGGTTTGTGGGTTTATCCAGGAGGAACTCTTCATGTAGAAGGAACCAAAGAACATCCGGTTCAGTTTTTAGGAACCCGACTCGATCCGCTGTACGCTGATATTCCCGGACAGTGGGACCGCATTTGGATCAACGAAGGAAGCATCGACAACCGAATCGACTACGCCATTATTAAAAACGGATTCATCGGCATACAAACCGAAGAATTGCTCACGCCATTACAAAACACTCCGCGCAAATTATATCTCAGCAATACCATCATCAAAAACATGAGTGGCTTCGGACTCTTCAGCCGAAACTATATTATCGACAGTTACAATACCGTTATCGGCAACTGTGGTTTGGGTGGTGCCGCACTCACTGCCGGTGGCGATTATTTATTCCGTCATTGCACCTTTGCCAACTATTGGAGCTATAACCAACGCCCTTTCCCCAGTGTGTACATAAACAACTACAGCAGCGATCAGAATGGCAATACCGTACCGAGCAATTTGGTCAATGCCACTTTTGGCAATTGCATTGTATATGGAAATAAGGAAAGCGAACTAAGTCTTGAATTCACTTCTTCTGCTCAATCCAACTATGTGTTTGATCACACCCTCATTAAAGTGGACAACAATTTTAATACAGCCACTCCGCAATTCATCAATATTCTCAAAAACAAAAATCCGCGCTTTGTCAATTACAGCAACAATATTTTTGAACTCGACACGCTAAGCCCCGCCAAAGATTTTGGAACAAACACGTATGCCACCGGCAATGCACTGTTTGATTTAAAAGGTATAATGAGAAACTTACCCGACCTGGGTGCTTTCGAAAGAGTGGAATAGATACATTTTCTTCTTATAGCTGCGATAAAAAATCAAGCGTATTAATATCGTCTGCATAGTCGGTAAAAGAAGGACATTGCGTTGTACCCATCCGAACCGAACCTTCAATAAAATCCTCTTCTGATACCACACATTGCAATTCATTATTTTGCGCAGCCAAGATTGCAGTCAATTCATCCTTGTTGGTATAATACTCATAGTGCAATACACTCAAAGGCGAATTCAAAGACGCATCTTCTTTCACGATCAAAAAATTATTGGTCAAAAATGCATCCTTATTCAACAGATAAATTGCTCTATAATAATCGTAATTGTTCATGTATTTGCTGTGCTGCATCAGTTTCTCGTAAGGCATCAGCGATTCAAAAAATAAATTAAAATCATAGCCTTTGGGAACATACAGTTTTGATACACTTCTGCAACCCATTCCAAAATAATCGAATACATCTTGCGCCAATAAACTCAGCTGCTCTTTCGATTCATTAGCGCTCAATACCGCCACACTATTTCTGCTCTTACGAATAATGTGAGGATACTTCGAAAAATAATACTCAAAATATCTACCGCTGTTATTGCTGCCGGTGGCAATCACAGCATCGGGTTCAAAAATCTTATGTATGTATTCAATCCGATCAGACCAACGGCTATCCATCTGCAATAAATTCTCCATCAAAAATGGAATCAATATTTTATCATCAGAAGAAAGTTTTACAAAAGCTTTGTGCCCCGACAATAAAATGCACAACACATCATGAAAGCCTACGGCCGGAATATTTCCTGCCAATATTGTGGCCACCTTTTTCTTCTTCCCTTCCTCCTTATTAGTTCTGCCTTCCAAAGCCTTGCTCAAAGCATCTTTGCTCAACCAGCTTCGAATATTTTCCAGCATTTTCATTTGGTTCGAATGCGTAAACCAAGGGTTATACGATTCACATTCTTTCAGCATCTGTTCAAACAAAGGATGGCTCGAAGAATGCTTCATGTATTGCTCCAAACAATCGCCCAGTTGGCATAAGCTATCAACACGCTCTGTTAGTTTCATAAGATTCTACAATGTACTATACGTAACTTTATATTTATATTTGTGTTCAAATGTAAAATTAAAATATCTGACCTATGGCTATAATTATTACCGATGAATGCATCAACTGCGGAGCTTGCGAGCCCGAATGTCCAAACAATGCTATATACGAAGGAGGTGCCGAGTGGCGCTTTGCCGATGGAACCAACGTAAGTGGAATGTTTAGCCGTTTAGACGGAACACAAATTGATGGCAATGCAGCCCAAGCCCCCATCTCTATGGATCATTATTATATTGTTTCCGATAAGTGTACCGAATGTGTCGGCTTTCACGATGAACCGCAATGCGCATCCGTATGTCCGGTCGATTGTTGTGTTGACGATGAAGACGTAAGAGAAAGTAAAGAAACACTCCTCGCCAAAAAAGAAAAAATGCACTCCTAATAATCAAACCGCCACATGAAGGCGGTTTTTTTTATTTTTAGCTTAACAAACTGTAAAGCTTTTTTCATATACATTTTTATTTTCTTGTTCAGAGTCAAGGACAAACCCTCTCACCCCTTCATCAGCTTAATGCACTTTGTTCAATTAATGCTCCTCTGCCTTGAGAAATTTTTTTTGCAAAGCAATTCAAAATAAGAATTTCAGCCACTTTTTTTTGAACCTCTCTAATTTTCTTTCTTCCCTCATTATCAATGCTTTATTAAAAAAACATGGCACTAATGCCCCCTTTACATGGGGTGTAAAAGTGCCATATCCTTTTATTAAATTTGAATTAAGCATGCAGCATCATTCGCATGCCATTCATTAGTTGTTTGATTTATTAAAAAAAATTCGACCCATGAAAAAACTCCTACTCATTATAGCAGCACTGCTAACAGCGCAACATACCTTTGCACAACCCTCACAAATCAAACGCACCTGGCACTGGTACTTTGGCAACCGTGCCGGCATCGACTTTAGCAGCGGCACAGCAGTAGCCGATACCAACGGTGCCCTCATCACCTCCGAAGGCTGCGCAGCCATAAGCGACACCGCAGGCAACCTGCAGTTCTACAGCGATGGCCGCACCGTATGGAACCGCCTGCATCAAATAATGCCAAACGGCACAGGCAT
>Ga0116143_10000502_pt1 | contig 53869 bp, 49 predicted proteins | sample AD_UKC034_MetaG_FD_89745 | JGI IMG/M metagenome (GOLD analysis project Ga0116143, IMG submission 89745) | Active sludge microbial communities of municipal wastewater-treating anaerobic digesters from USA - AD_UKC034_MetaG | ecosystem: Engineered > Bioreactor > Anaerobic > Digestate | place: USA... | reverse complement strand
TTCGGTCAAAATACATTTTGACAAACCCGATCATGCGGCGTACGTTTTACCGTACGTATATAAATGGAGTTAATTATGACAACCCTTACAGCAACAGAAGCAAGAAAGCAGCTATACACGTTGCTAGATGACGTGTCGGATTCGCATGAGCCTGTTCAAATAGCAGGAAAAAGGAACTCTGCTGTCCTAATTTCCGACGATGATTGGCGTGCTATTCAGGAAACCCTTTATCTGACATCAATTTCCGGAATGCGCGAATCTATTGTCAAGGGCTTGAAGACTAAAGTTGAAGCGTGCTCCAAGGAACTCCACTGGTGAGCTGGAGCATCGTTTATACTAATCAGGCTAAAAGGGATGCCAAAAAGATTTCCAGGTCCGGCCTTAAACCACAAGCCCTCAAGTTGCTGGAAATACTGGAGCGCGACCCTTATCAGAATCCTCCTGCATATGAAAAGCTGGTAGGTGATTTGCACGGCGCCTGTTCTCGCAGGATCAACATACAACACCGGCTTGTTTATCAGGTGATGGACGATATTAAGACCGTTAAAGTAATTCGTATGTGGACACATTACGAATAGCGAACCACAGGCTGGAGTCTACCGGTGCCCCGCCGCGCGTCGCTGAAGCTATGCAGGGCAAGCCTGCGGCGGAAACACCGGAGACTCACCCCTAACGTTGGCCACAAACAACAATCTGACTTGTTTTTGATGCCCCAGGGGTTATATTGAGCACTATGACAACGGTACAAGAAATTGAAAAAGCGGTTCAGAGTCTGCCCGAGCCCGAATTGGGAACTTTTCGTGCCTGGTTCGAGGATTTTGACGCGAACGCCTGGGATAAGCAGTTTGATCAGGATGCCCAAAGCGGGAAACTTGATGCTTTAGCGGATGAGGCGCTCAGGGATTTCAAGTCTAACCGGTGTACCCGGCTGTGAATCACTTTGCCTCCCCGCGTTTCTGGGATCATTATCACTCACTACCCGCCGCGATTCGAAAACTGGCAGACGATAATTTTGTTCTCCTGAAAAGCAACCCACAGCATCCGTCTTTGCATTTCAAGAAGGTCGGTCGTTTTCATTCAGTACGCATTGGACGGAAGTATAGAACCGTGGGGGTGCTGCGCGATCAAGATATTGTTTGGTTTTGGATCGGCACTCACGCTGATTATGATCAAATCATAAAATAGGGCGAACCACGGGCTGGAGTCTGCCGGTGCCCCGCCGCGCGTCGCTGAAGCTATGCAGGGCAAGCCTGCGGCGGAAACACCGGAGACTCACCCCTGACGTTGTGCAAATATATGATGGCCTGTTGACAATGTATAACATATGTAATACGGTGTGATTATGAAAACAGCCCTGATACATGCAAGAATTGAACCCGAAACAAAAAAACGCGCGGAGATTGTGTTAGATCGGCTTGGGATGACACCCACCGAGGCCATTCGGCTTTTCTACCATCAAATATCTCTTCGCAAGGGGTTGCCCTTCTCTGTCGAGATTCCGAATGAGTTAACCGCACACACCCTGCACAATTCCAGCAAGGGTAAAGACATACAGAACTTTGAAAATCTTGACGATCTGTTCGCCAGTTGGAACAAATGAAGAGTGTTTCCCAAACCAACCAGTTTGCGAAGGACATCAAAAGAATGATTAGGCGGGGCAAAGACCCCGCTAAGATGCAGACCGTTGTCCGAAAACTGGCAAATGGAGAAGTTCTTGATAGAAGGCATCGGGATCACTCTTTAGTCGGAGAGTGGGATTCGTTTCGTGATTGCCATATTGAACCGGATTGGGTTCTCATCTATTTTACAGATGCAGAAAAGCTCATTCTTCAACGAACCGGAACACATTCCGATCTGTTCAAGACATGACATGCACAACCACGGGCTGGAGTCTGCCGGTGCCCCGCCGCGCGTCGCTGAAGCTATGCAGGGCAAGCCTGCGGCGGGGACACCGGAGACTCACCCCTGACGTTCGGGAATACATATAATTAGCCATATATTAATATTGCTATTTGCGAGCTGCGTGATATTTTACGGTTATGGGAAGAACGTCATTTGAATGGGATCCGGCCAAAGACCGGCAGAACCAGAAAAAGCACGGGGTCCCATTTGTTCTTGCGCAATATGCGTTTGCTGATCCGAAACGCGTAATTCTGGTTGACGGAGAACACAGCACCGAGGAACAGAGATTCTATTGCCTTGGGGTCGTTGGAGAAGGAATCCTGACGGTACGGTTCACGTATCGGAACAATGTGATCCGACTTTTCGGAGCCGGATACTGGAGAAAGGGGAAAAAGATTTATGAAGAACAGAATAAAATACACGGATGAGCCCATGGATAAGGTACGGCCCGTGAAGGACTTTCTTCCTTCACCCGATCAGCTTGCCTTCAAAGAAGAGAAGGTCAAGGTGACCATTTCTCTCAGCAGGGCGAGTCTTGAATTTTTCAAGATGCAAGCCAATCGGCATCATACGGCATATCAGAAGATGATTAGAAATCTTCTCGATGCATATGCCGGACAGCACATGAAATAACCCGAACCACGGGCTGGTGTCTGCCGGGGCCCCGCCGCGCGTCGCTGAAGCTATGCAGGGCGAGCCTGCGGCTCAGGCACCGGAGACTCACCCCTAACGTTGTGCAACATTCATCAATTGACACTGTATCCCACTTGTGGTACGTTATATTGGAACATGGAGACAAGATCATGAGCAAAAGCGCAATGGTAAGAGCCCGTCTAGAGCCGGGTCTAAAAAATCACGCGGAGCACATTTTTCATCGCCTTGGGCTTAATGCAACTCAAGCAATAACGATGTTCTACAAGCAGGTGGAGCTACAAAAGGGCCTTCCCTTTAATGTGGCCATCCCAACGGCCGCAACGCACAACACCTTCAAGGCGACAGATGAGGGACGGGATCTTGTCATCTGCAACGATGCGGACGACATGTTTGATAAGCTGGGTATATGATGTATATCCCGGTTTATACCAAGCAGTTTGAAAAGGACATTAAACGCTGTAAGCGGCGAGGCAAGAATCTAAACAAATTCAAGATGATCGCAACATCTCTGCTTGCGGGGAACCCTCTAGACCCCATACATCGTGATCATAAACTTGTTGGCAACTACTCCGGGCGGCGCGATTGTCATATCGAGTCGGATTGGCTGCTGATTTACAAGATTGATTGCGATCATATCATTTTTGAACGCACGGGATCACATTCCGACCTTTTCAAGAAATAGCATGCACAACCACGGGCTGGAGAGTCTACCGGTGCCCCGCCGCGCGTCGCTGAAGCTGTGCAGGGCAAGCCTGCGGCGGGGACACCGGAGACTCACCCCTGACGTTAATACATATATGAGCAGCGCAAGATAGAAATGGATTGGAGAGCATACATTCCGCACGGCCTGTTTTGGGGCGCAATGATTGGCGTTATTGTCGGACTCTCAATACAACCAATTCGAAAACATCTTGCCCGGAAGAGAATGCATATTTTGGCAAACAGCGTCCGAGGCAGTCTCCCCCAAAGTGATTCTTTTGTCATCCCGGGAAAGCACCCCGGACACCATCGCAAGTGGCGGATTGTAAAGCCAAAAGGACATGGATACTACAGTTCGATTGAATAAACAGCCCAACCACGGGCCGGAGTCAACGGGCTGAACAGATCATGACGCGCTCCAGCGAAGATAAAATACAAAACGCGCTTCGGCCGATCGCCTCGCTGATCAGCAAGTCCGAGAAGGCACAGAGGAAACTGGCGGAGAACACGTGGCAGCACGCCATGCTGCGGGACAATCTGAAAGCGCTGCGCGCTGCACTGGCGCTAATGACCAGGCCCGCCGACGATGCACACGGTTTTACGCCCCATGATTTACAGGACGCCCTCCGCTCGCTGTCTTCGATGATTCGCAAAACGCTGAAGGCCCGGGCGGCATTTCCGCGCGGGACTTCCCAGCACACGCTTCAGCGAAACCGGCTTGCGGCGCTGCAGGCGGCGGAAGCTGTGATCAAAGCGGCACAACCCGGGCATCGGGCCGCAAAGCGAACCCGAAATCACGAAACGCGCGCTCCAGCCGCTTCGGAATCCGGCAGGCATCCCCGCGGGACATCCACGAGGGACGATTTCAGTACGCGGAACCGCCAGAAGCCGACAATGCGGCGGCGAGGCCGCCGGCAGCCATGATCAGCATGACGGTGAGCACGATGCCGATGACCATCCAGATGAGCGAGGCTTTGGCCCAGTTGGACTTGCTCTCGGGCGCGCCGCCGCCAAAGGCCCAAACCAGAAGCATGATGATATTCACCAGCGGAATGCACATCAGCAGATAGGTCAGCATCCAGTCACCAACTGATACGGGTCTGTTTTCCATTTTATCCTCCCTGGGTTAATATGACTTCGCAAAAATCACGCGGCGGCGGCTGGGCTTGCCGCTGATGACGCACGTCCCCTCTTCCTCCGGCGCATCCTGCGGGATGCAGCGGACGGTCACGTTGAGTTCCTCGCGAAGCTGATTCTCAACAGCTTCCTCCCCGCTCCAGTGCGAAAGCGCAAATCCGCCGTGAATTTCGGGTTTTTCGGCGTTTTTCGGCGTAAAATAGGCATAAAAATCGTCTTTTTTATCGATTTTGACCGTATTTTCGTCCCGAAAAGCCTTTGCGCGCTCAAAAAGTCCATTCTGGATCTCGTCCAGAAGCGTGGCGAACGTTGCGACCAGTTCCGCGCGGGGAACACCCTTTTTGTCGCGTGCCTCCCGGTCGCGGCGGCCCATGAATACGGAATCGGAAGCCATGTCGCGCGGTCCTATTTCCAGCCGGACGGGAATTCCTTTTTTGATCCACGACCAGACTTTTTCGCCGCCGCTGATGTCGCGGGCGTCCACCTCGACGCGCACGGCGCGGCCGTCGTACTGCACGGCGCGCAGTTCGGAAGCCACCCGGTCGCAGTATTCCAGGACCGCGGCGCGGTCGGCATCCTTGTGAATCACGGGAAGAATCACAACATGGGCGGGCGCGAGGCGCGGAGGCAGCACCAGACCGTTGTCGTCGCTGTGCGTCATGATCAGTCCGCCCACGAGTCGGGTTGAAACGCCCCACGACGTGGTCCATGCCAGCACCTCGGATCCGTTTTCGTCCTGGAACTTGATATCGGACGCCTTGGCGAATTTCTGTCCGAGGAAGTGCGATGTGCCGGCCTGAAGGGCCTTGCGGTCCTGCATCATGGCTTCGATGCTGTAGGTGTTCACCGCGCCGGGGAAGCGCTCGCCGGCGGTTTTTTCGCCGGGGATGACGGGCATGGCCATATAGTTCTGGGCAAAGCGGGTATAAACGCCCAGCATCTTCCGCGTTTCCTCCTCGGCTTCGGCCTGCGTGGCGTGGGCCGTATGCCCCTCCTGCCAGAGGAATTCCGTTGTGCGCAAGAACAGCCGCGTGCGCATTTCCCATCGCACAACATTGGCCCACTGGTTGATGAGCAGCGGCAGATCGCGATAGGACTGCACCCATTTTGAAAACATGGCGCCGATGATGGTTTCGGAGGTCGGGCGCACCACCAGCGGTTCATCCAGCGGGCTGGAGGGTTTGAGCACCCCGCTTGCATCCGCCTCGAGGCGGTGGTGCGTGACCACGGCGCATTCCTTCGCGAAGCCCTCGACATGCTCGGCCTCCTTCTGCAGGAAGCTCATGGGGATGAAGAGCGGGAAATAGGCGTTGCGGTGGCCGGTTTCCTTGAACATGCGGTCGAGCACGAACTGGATGTTCTCCCAGATCGCATAGCCCCAGGGCTTGATCACCATGCATCCGCGCACCGGCGAAGTCTCCGCCAGATCGGCGGCCTTGACCACCTGCTGATACCACTCCGGATAATCCTCGTCCCGCCGCGGCGTAATTGCCGTTTTTTCCTGCTTTGCCATAAACTGCTCCTGAACCCGTTTTTTCCAATGATTGGAAGTCTGTTCAAAAAAGGTTCCAACCATTGGAAGTTTTCGCGCAAAAAGTTCCAATCATTGGAAGTTTTTTTCCTGAAAGTTCCAATGGTTGGAAAAATGCCCGTTTCGCGCCGGTTTTACAACCAATAAAGTGGCCTGCGGAGAGTCAGCGGATGAAAATATCGGGCCAGCAGTCGTTGCCGGTGTGATGCGTGATGCGGACGGCGGCCTCCGCGGGCTGGTCCACGGGCCAGAGGAAGATTTCATAATCGGCGGCATCGTGCTCGTGTCCTTTTTCGCACGCGCCCAGCACCATGTATTTCCCGCCGGGCGAAAGACGCGGGAAATATTCATGGCTCCACGGCAGCGGAAGGTCCAGCCAGAGCGCGCCGCCGGCGCGGCGCGATTCGAGCTTCCAGACAGCGTTTTTCATCTGGCCGCCGTGATCCACATAATAGAGGAAACCGTGATCCGGAGACCATGCAAGCTGGCAGCCTCTGCCGCTTCCAACCCGCAGGCGCTCTTCGCCGCGGCCCAGCAGGACCGTGTCGCGCTGGCGACCCCGGAGCGTGACGGCGAGACGGCGCGCGTCCTCGTTGTAGTCCGGGGTCTGCAGGTGGACCTTCGGATCGCCGCTGTCAAACAGGATTGTTTCGGTTCCGTCTTCGAGGCTGTGCCGGACAAACAGCGAGGCCCGGCGCTGGAAATACACCGATTTCCCGTCGGCCGCCCAGGTGGGCGTGTTGCCGTCGGGAATGATTTTCAGCTCCTTCCCGTTTTCCGCATCCATGACCACCACATCCCACGGGAGCGGATCCCGCTGCGAGGCCCACGGAATCTTTGTCCGGCAGAAAACGATTTGTGACCCGTCGGGCGAAATGCGCGGATAGGTTTCGGTGTGAGGATGGCTTGTGAGCGGCCGGATTTTTCCGGACGGCAGGTCCATTTTCCATATGTCGTGATTGCCGCCGCGGTTGGAGCTCCAGACGATGAACCCGTCAAGTTCCCGGAGAGCCTGCCGCAGTTTGTTCCGCTGCTCGCGCGAAAGACCCTCCTCATGCCCCGCCTTCGGGGGTGTCAGGCTCCCGCTTTTTTTGATGCCGCGCCAGGAGAAAGCGGCCGCAGCGGCGGCAAAGACCAGCAGGATCACGGCTGCGGACGCGATGAGAATTTTTCGGCGGGTTATTGTTTTCATTTCTTTCTCCGTCTTTGGCGAGCCCGCGCTGAAGGTGAACACCACGAGGGCCATCCCGCCGAGGGTGTAGTCAATGAACTGGCTCAGCACATGCATGCTGAGCATCATTACAATGGACACGTCCGCCGGAAAGCCGAGGAGGGTCAGCGCGGCGAGGCCGCCCGCCTCGTAGGTTCCGAAGCTCATGAACGTCGGCAGCAGGGCAAGGCTGGCTGTGCCTTCGGCCGTAATCAGCGCGATGATCACGGCCACGGGCGAAGCCTCGGCGAAGTGTCCGCCGAACGCGGGCGCAATGCCGGCAAAAAGAAGATAGAGTCCCGCGTATTTCACGAGGCGCACGCCGAGGGAAAGCGCGACCACCGCGGTCAGGCGGCCCGACCTGCGGGTGAAGGTGAAGGCGTCCGCCAGCCGGTGCAGGAAACCGAACATTCTGTTCAGCGCGGGGCGCTGGAACCGCACGGCGCGGAGCTTTGCGGAGATCCAGCCCGGAGCGTACAGCAGGGCCATCCATCCGGCCAGGGTGATCACAAGCAGAATGCCCGTGCTGATCAGCAGCAGCTGATGGGCGGACTGACCGAGAACGGGCAGCGCGATGATCACAGCGGCGATCAGCAGCAGCGCCACGAAGTCAAACAGCATGCTGAGCGCGAGGGATGAAACACAGTCCTCGCCCCTGACGCGATAGCCCTTGTTGAGCATGGCGATATAGCTCAGCTCGCCGAGGCGCGCCGGGAGCATGTCCACCAGCATGTTGCGCGTCATGGTGGTCAGGTAGAGATGAAAAAGCGACGGCACGTTCTGCTCGCCGCCCGCCTTCAGCAGCACCCCGTAGCGCACGGAGCGCAGAAAGGCCTGCAGGAGCTGGCACAGCAGATAAATGCCGACGGCGGCGAGGGAGGCGTTCCGAACGGCTCCGACCACCTGCGCCGCGCTGACTCCGGGATGACTGGCGGAAACCAGACGGAAAATCAGCGCGATCACACCGAAGGAGATGGCGGCGGAATAAAGTATTCGTATGAAAATGTCACGGCGACGGATCATGATGAATTACTCCAGCCGGGCAAGGGTCAGTTTACGCAGGGTGACGTCCGCCGCGCGCGAATAGTCGAAATCGAAGCGAAGCGGATGATTGTCAGGCACGAGGAACTCCACGGAAGTGCTTCCCGGCTGCGCCACCGTGACGGAGGCTGCGGGCTTCTTCCCGCGAACAGGGATTACGGAAAGTTTCCCGAGCGGGCCGGGCGCCGCATCTTCCGCGGACAGGTCGAGCGTCAGACGGTACCGCCCCGGCTCCAGGGGAAGATTGAAGCCGTAGAATATGGAACCGGAAGGGTCATAGTCATTTCTGAGGACAACGCTGCCGGATGCCGCATCGGTGAATCCCGCATGGAAAAAGGCGGAGGCCGGCATTTCAAGGTTCTGACCGGGCTCGGGCAGAACCGGGGTTCTGCCCGCCAGATAAAACTGGTCCACATCCACAGCGCCCGCCGCAAGGATAATTTCGATCTGGAGTTCTTCAAACGGCGACGGCCGCGTGAACGGGACCGCGATCCATGACCAGTCCGGACTGTCCACGTCCAGCGCAACGGCATTTTCTTCGGCGCGCGCGATGGTTCGCACGCTCAGCGCCCCCTGCCCGCGGATGCGGATGATCCAGCGGTTTTCGTCAAAGGCGGAGACCAGCAACGGGCGCGTGATGACAGATGCGCCCGGGGTCCTGAATGCGAGCCAGGAGAAGCCGCTGTCAGACGCGATCTCGCAGTTTTCGCGATGCAGATTCTCCGCCTCCCAGTGCCAGGCGGGAAACGCGAAGGTCTCCGAAGGAATATCCGACACAGGCGGCCGGGCAGCGTCCAGAATCCGGAAGGCCCAGACCGGTCCGTCCTGCCGCAGGAGCTGAAGCCGCGGATGGCTCAGCAGGCGGTCGAGCGTGACGCCCACCGGAAAGGGACTGACTTTTTCGGGATAAAGGTCTTCGTGAAGAAGCACGTAATCAATGCCCATGTTTTCAAGGGAGGCGAGCTGGTCATCGCTGATGAGGCCCTGGTTCATGCTTTCAAACACACGGAAGACGTTTTCCACATAGGCGCGGGGAACCATCGGGCGGTATCCGTTGATGAGGCGGATGCGGTAAAGCGAGGCGTAATCCTGATAGACCGAAGTGTAATGAGAATCGCCCGGCCAGAGGGTCAGCACAAGAGCGCGCGGCAGGATGCCGCGCGCGGATGCATCCTCCGCAACGGCGGCGTAGGCCCGCTGATCGCCCTGAAGGATGCAGATCGCGGGATCGCAGAATGCGGCGTATTCGGCAACGATGATCACGCCTGCGGCGGCGAGCGCGCGAGCGGCGGTCAGGTGCTTCAGCCCCCGCCTGCGCACAGAAGACCATCCGGTCACAACGGCCATCGCGAGCAGGGTCGGGAGGAGCGCAAAGATTTTTGCGGGCTGACGGATCATCTCATAGGGGGGAATGACCTTGCGGACGAACAGGAAGATTCCGCCATCAAACGGGCCGCGCGGGCCCAGCGAAAGAACTGCGCAGGCGGCGATGCATAGCAGAAGAAGCCCCGTGATCCCCGTGCGGCGCAAGCCGGCCCGGGCTGTACGCAGCTGCCAGACCTGCGCGACAAAGCCGCCGGCCGCGAGCAGGACCGCGGCAAAGCCCAGATAGACCTGGCTGCTGAGACCCATGTCCCGGCGGCTGAACAACCCGGCGGCCACAGGGGAAAAAAGGCGCACTTCGGAAATTTTGCGGCCGCCGGCCGTTACAGACTCATCCAGCGACAGGGCCACCCATTTTGTGAAGACGTAGGAGAGGAGTACGCCGGCGGCCACGGGCAGAAGCACGGCCGCAAGGCGTTTCCAGTCCGCGCGCGTCCGCGGGCGGCCCCGCTGAATCAGCGCAATGGCGCCCCACACCGGGATGCTGAGCACGGAGAAGAAGAACACATGCGTATCCGTCCAGCAGGCAAAGAGAATGACCAGGCCGGCCAGCAGGCCCGCCCGAAACCGTTCGCGACGGATCGCATCGTCCAGTCCGAGCCACAGCATGGGGATCCATGCCATGGCGAAGCCGGTGGGGCTTCCGCCCAGAAGACTGACCCAGCGGTACGGCAGGGCGATGCCCAGAAGCGCGGCCAGCGCGGCGAGCGGCCAGCGCGGCGTATAGCGCGAGGCCAGCTTCCATGTGAAAAACGCGGTGAGCCAGAGAGAAAAGAGGTCCGTCAGATTCCATGCCAGCGCCCGCGAGAAGGACAAATTCAGCAGAGCCCACACCACGGAGAACGGCGCATAGTAAGCGCCAGGCTCAAACCGGGTGGAATCGTCGCCCGTGTTGAACTCATAGACATTGTGGAAGACAGGCGTTTCTCCGAAGAGCATGTCGCCCGCCAGCCAGAAGTGATAGAGAAGCTGGAGATGATCGCCGGGGAACATGATGCGTTCGGCGGGCGTGTCTGACCGGTGATGGGCGGCCGGGATGCCCGAAGCCGCGAACCTGGGCAACGGCCATGTGAAAATCATCCAGACGGCCAGCGTGATCAGCAGTGACGCCGCGGCGGGGAAATATTTTCTGCTGGTCACGCCGGGACCTCCCGTTTCCCGCGCGTCAGGAAGGCGGCGCCGCCGAAGACGGCCGCATAAACGAACGTGATGGCCACATACAGCAGCGCGAGGGACAAGGCCGCCTCTCTGCTGACTCCGACCTGGCTGAAGAAAAAAACATAGGCGCCGTCGCGCACGCCCAGCCCGTAGATGGAAATCGGGAGCGCCTCGATCAGCGTGATGAGCGGGATGAAAATCGCGAACGGGAGCATGCCGATGTCCAGGCCAAGGGTCAGCCCCATCATCCACACAATGACAATCACCATAAACTGGAAAGCCAGCGAAATGGAAAGCGTCTTGACCAGCAGAACTCCGTTGCGGCGATAGGTCGAAATGGAGTTGAGAAACCTGCGCACGAACTCCTGCAGTTTCGCGAGGCGGTCCAGATGAAACAGGCGCAGGCCCCAGAGGAGCAGGCGCTGCTGCAGGAGCATCCAGACCATGATCATCATGAGCGCAAACACGCCGGCCGGGATCAGGATAATGCGGGGTTCCGGAAGGCGCCGGATTCCCGCAAGGGAGAAGACAAGACCCCATGCCGCAATGGCCAGAAAACCGGTGAAGCGGTCGGCGAACACCGATGCAAAACCTTCGGCCGCGCGGGAGCTTCGCTTTGAGACATCATAGATCCTGTAGGCATCCCCCCCGATGCTGGATGGAAGAAACAGGTTGAAAAAAGTGCCGATCAGATAACTCCGGGCAAGGCGCCAGAGGCCGACATCAATGCCGTCCGCCTTCAGCAGCAGCTCCCATTTGAAGGCGCTTGCAAGCGTATTCAGAAAGCACAGGATAAAAATTGGAAGGAGATATACGGGGCTGGCCTGCGAAAATATTTCACGGAAAGAGGTCCAGTCCGCGCGGGCATACAGAAAAGTCAGCAGGCACACGCTGAAAGCGATCTTGACCAGCGGAATGAATTTCCTGATTCCCTTCATAAAAGTCCGTTAAGAGAGCAAGGCTAGTGAGGGGCGCGCCCACCGTCAACCCTTTCATCGGGCTTTGAGACTGAAAAGTGCATAGCGTTCAATCTTTAGTGTGGAAAAACCCGCGATACGCCGCTACTCTCCGTCACCATGAAATTAATGCCATACATTCAAATTGCGCGGCCGGATCACTGGTTCAAGAACATATTTGTTCTTCCGGGCATCGTGCTGGTGTATTTTTTCGAACGGCTTCCGCTGGATTTCCAATTTGCAGTTAACGTGGTGACCGGGCTTGTGTGCGCCTGCCTGGTGGCCTCCAGCAATTATGTGCTCAATGAAATCCTGGATTCCGCCAAGGACAAGTTTCATCCGGAAAAGCAGTTCCGGCCGATTCCGTCAGGACAGGTTAAACTTCCGCTGGCGTGGCTGGAATGGGTTCTGCTGGCAGTCGCGGGACTTGGACTGGCGTTTCACCTGAACTGGCGTTTCGGCGCCATGGCCGCTCTGCTGTGGATCGCGGGCTGCTGCTACAACATTCCGCCGGTGCGCACCAAGGACATGGCCTATGCGGATGTGATCAGCGAATCCTTCAACAATCCGCTGCGGATGGCCATGGGCTGGTACAGCACCGGCTTCACGGAACTGCCGCCTGTTTCCATTCTTCTGGCCTACTGGATGTTTGGCGCGTTTCTGATGGCCATGAAGCGTTTCGCCGAGTATCGCAGGATTGCCGATCCCGCGCGGGCCGGACAGTACAGGAAATCGTTTGCCTACTACAACGAGGAGCGCCTGATCGAGAGCCTCTTTTTTTATGGCGCGCTGTTCGGCATGTTTTCGGGGGTGTTCATTGCGCGCTATCATGTGGAACTGGTGCTGGCCACGCCGCTGGTCGCCTTTCTGATTGCCTATTACATGCACCTCGGCTTCAAACCCGACAGCGTTGTGCAGAAACCGGAATATCTTTATCACGAGCGGAAACTTGTCCTGCTTTCCGTCCTGGCGTTCCTGGCCTGCGCGTTCCTGCTGATGACTGAAATTCCCGGCTTCCAGTCCCTGATCGAACCCACAAAAGTCAGTCCCGGGGCGCATCACCTCATCCTGACTTCGGGAGGAAATCCATGAAAAGCGAAACCGTCGCCATTCTGGGCGCAAGCGACAATCCGGAGCGCTACTCTCACAAGGCGTTCATCCTGCTGCGCGAGAACGGGCACAAGGTGATTCCGGTCAACCCCTCGGGAAAAATCATTGAAGGCATTCCGGCAGCCCAATCGCCCGGGGACATCACGGAGCCGGTGGACACACTGACGATGTATGTCTCGCCGGGGATTTCGAGCAAACTGACCGATGCGATTCTTGCGCTGAAGCCCCGGCGGATCATCTTCAATCCCGGCACGGAAAATCCGGAACTGCAGCAGAAATGCGCGGCGCAGGGCATGGAAGTGATCGAGGCCTGCACGCTGGTCATGCTGCGCACGGGCCAGTTCTGAAGCGTTTTGCCTTGAAGCACGGCAGCCGCGGTTTTAGTCTGCTTTCCCAATGACACAAGGGCCCGGGTGGCGGAATGGCAGACGCAAGGGACTTAAAATCCCTCGAACGCAAGTTCATGCGGGTTCGACTCCCGCCCCGGGCACCAGGCAGAGGCCGTCTCGCGCCGCAATATCTTCCTCATGCCCGGCGTTTCGTATGGACTTTTCCGGGAATTTGTCCTGAATATCCGGCGTGAACATGAAACAGCCGATCAAAACAGCCGCGAGAAGAATCCGCCTGCGCTGCGCGCTGACGGGGATTGCCGTCGCGCTGGCCGGGCTGGTTGTTTTCGCAAACATCCTTGCGTGGCGGCATGCGCGGGCGCTGATGCACTACAGCGATTTCACGGGCATTAAACCCAGGTTGGAATCCGTCGAATCCGAAGACAAGCTGGCAATCCTTTTTGACGGCATCGAAATCCCGCGGCCGGAGAGTGACGACACGCCGGACGAGCTCGCGCCGGACTGCGTCAAGATTTTGATCGAGGAGCCGGACGGCATCACTCTGGGCGCATGGTACTGCAACCGCGGGACCAGCAGTCCGCTGGTGATTCTGTTTCACGGCTACACGGAGGACAAAACGGCTCTGATCCCCGAGGCCAGAATATACCTGAAGCTGGGGGCCTCTGTTCTGCTGGTGGACTTCCGCGGATCGGGCGAGTCCTCGGAGGACTACACCACCATAGGCTTTAAGGAAGGCGACGATGTCACCGCGGCCGTGAATTATGCCCGGCAGTCGCTTCAGCACACCAAAATCATCCTTTCCGGCTACTCCATGGGCGCGGCGGCCATACTGCGGGCGGTGGCGGCCAACGGCATCAGTCCGGACGGAATTGTCGCAGAGGCCGTTTTTGACACCATGCTCAACACAGTCCGCAACCGTTTTCACATGCTGAATGCGCCGGCCTTTCCGGGGGCCGAACTGCTTGTTTTCTGGGGCGGCGTGCAGGTGGGTTTTGACGGGTTTGAGCACAACCCTGTGGAGTATGCCGCCGCCGTACAATGTCCGATTCTCTTCATGCACGGCACGGATGATCCGCGGGCGCTGCTGTCAGAGGGCCAGAATGTCTATGATGCCGTGCCGTCACAGAAGATGTTCAGGGTGTTTCCCAATGTGGCGCACCAGTCCTATGTGGAAGCGGACCCGGCGGCATGGGAACAGGCGGTGAAGGATCTGCTTCTGGCGGCCGACGCCATCACGCAGGAGCCATAATCACAACGAGCTCGCCCTTGACGGTGCGCTTTTCGAACGAGGCGCGGATTTCCGCGGGCGTTCCGGAAATGCCTTCCTCGAATTTTTTGGTCAGCTCGCGGCCGACGAAGATCTGCCGCGGGCCGACGAACTGCTCGATCTCGTTCATCAGTTTAATCAGCCGGTAAGGCGACTCATAGAACACCACCGGCACCGGCTCGTGCGAAAGCTCTTCCAGGCGGCGCCGGCGGCCGCCGCTTTTGTGCGGGAGGAATCCTTCAAAATGGTAGCCCGCATCCCCCATCCCGCTGAGCGACACCGCGGCGCTCGCGGCGCAGGGACCGGGAATCACCCAGACGGGGATGCCCGCCTCGCGGCACATGCGGACGGTGCGCGCGCCGGGATCGGAAATGCCGGGCATGCCGGCATCGGTCACCAGGGCAATCGAACGGCCCTGCGCGAACTCAGATTGGATTCTTTCAAAGCGCCGGGCCTCGTTGAACTTGTGGCAGCTCACCATCGGGGTGCGGATTTCATAGCGGGCGAGCAAGATGCCCGTGTGGCGGGTGTCCTCGGCCATGATCACATTTGCCTCGCGCAGCGTGCGCAGCGCGCGGGCGGTGATGTCCTCAAGATTTCCGATCGGAGTGCCTACAATATATACGCCGGTTTCCATGATTCAGGATTGTATCGAATGGCGGGCACAAAGGAAGCAGTCAAAGCGGCCGGTTTCAGGCCTTTGCTCTTTTGCTCTTCCGCTTTCCGAGAATTTCCGCCGCCGCGCGCCTGTTCATCCCGCGCATCGCCTGCAGCCGGGCCGGAATTTCTTTGCGCCGGATGGAAACCTTGCCTTTGGATGATTCCCAGTTAACGATGGTCGGAACGCTGACCCCCGCAAGACGGGCAAAATCGGCCTGCGTCAGGCCCAGTTTTTTCCGCAGAGCCCTGACGCCCTTTCCGGTAATCCAGAACCGGCCTTTGGGCTGCGCTTTTTCCAGCACCGCCCTGCCGGAAGAAGCCACGTTTTTTTTCAGAACATTCAGTTCTTTTTGCATCGCACCGACCTGACGGCGCAGGTCTGCGATCAGTCCGCGCTGAGCAGCCATGATTCTTCTGGCCGGGGCCGTCTCGCTTTTCGCCTCCTTGCGGGCCAGCCGGACGATTTCAGATTTCAGTACGTTCATTACATTTGCCATTTCAGATACTCCTTGTACACAATCTTCAGCACGCGGCCATTTTACAGGGAAGCGCATCCAACGCAACACCCAACTGCGCTTCCGGACGAGAAAAATGGCAAAAATTGGACATTTTTGAGCGTTTTTCGGGCATTTTTGGCCATTTTTGACCATATTTTGTTGTTTTTTTGAAATTTTCGCATTTTTTTGGAGTTTTTACTGAATTTTGTCCCGGTGTGACAAAATGTGTGCCAGCGCGCCAAAAAGCGTCATAATGTCACACTCCGCCCGCTTTCGGTCGCACGGGCAAATATTTATGATATTTATTATATATTGTCATTTAATGGCTTATAAAAGGTCTCGGCGGCTTCTATCCGAAGTTGGCACGGCACCTGCTGAATCTTGAGACAGGATAATTGCAATTCCGGGGATGCCCGGCAGAAAAGAGGCACAAGATGTCAAAAGTATTAGGAATAGACTTGGGAACAACGAACTCCTGCATGGCGATCATGGAGGGCGGAAAGCCCGTGGTGATTCCGAACGCCGAGGGCGGGCGCACCACTCCTTCCGTGGTGGCTTTCACCAAGACCGGCGAACGGCTGGTCGGACAGGCCGCGAAGCGGCAGGCGGTGACGAATCCGCTGAACACCGTTTTCTCCATCAAGCGCTTCATCGGCCGCCGCTTCAATGAGGTTGACCGCGAAAAGAATCTTGTCCCCTTCGAAACCGTGGCCGCCGCCAACGGCGATGCCCATGTGAAGGCGCACGAAAAGATGTATTCTCCGCCGGAGATTTCTTCGATGATTCTCCAGAAACTGCGCGCAGACGCCGAGGCGTACCTGGGCGAAAAGATCACCAGGGCGGTGATCACCGTGCCCGCCTATTTCAACGACAGCCAGCGGCAGGCCACCAAGGATGCCGGCCGCATTGCGGGTCTCGAAGTGCTGCGCATCATCAACGAGCCCACGGCGGCCTCGCTGGCCTACGGGCTGGATCAGAAGAAGGAAGAGCACATTGCGGTGTATGATTTCGGCGGAGGCACATTTGACATTACCGTGCTGGAACTGGGCGACGGCGTGTTCGAGGTGAAGGCCACCAACGGCGACACCCATCTGGGCGGCGACGACCTTGATCAGCGCGTGATTGACTGGCTGGTCGCTGAATTCAAGAAGGACCAGGGCGTGGATCTCTCGAAGGACCCCATGGCCCTGCAGCGCCTCAAGGAAGCCGCCGAAAAGGCGAAGTGCGAGCTTTCCAGCTCAATGGAAACCGATATCAACCTTCCGTTCATCACGGCGGACGCCAGCGGGCCCAAGCATCTGAATGTCAAGCTCACCCGCGCAAAACTGGAACAGCTGGTGGAAGACCTGATCGAGCGCACCCGCAAACCGGTGATGCAGTGCCTGCAGGACGCGAAGGTTTCGCCCGACAAGATTGACGAGGTGATCCTTGTCGGCGGCATGACCCGCATGCCCGCCATCCAGGCCAAGGTGCAGGAGATGTTCAGCAAGACACCGCACAAGGGCGTGAACCCGGACGAAGTGGTGGCGGTCGGCGCGGCGATTCAGGGCGGAGTGCTCACCGGCGAGGTGAAGGATGTGCTGCTGCTGGATGTGACGCCGCTGACGCTGGGCATTGAAACGCTGGGCGGCATCGCCACCGCGCTGATCGAGCGCAACACGACCATTCCGACGCGCAAGAGCCAGATATTCAGCACGGCGGCGGACAATCAGAACACGGTGGAAATCCATGTGCTTCAGGGCGAGCGCAAAATGGCGTCCGACAACAAGAGCATCGGCAAGTTTCATCTGGACGGCATTCCCCCCGCCCCGCGCGGCATTCCGCAGATCGAGGTGACCTTCGACCTGGACGCCAACGGCATTCTGCACGTCAGCGCGAAAGACAAGGGCACCGGCCGCGAGCAGAAGATATCCATCACGGCCTCCAGCGGACTGTCCGAGCAGGAAATCAAGAATATGGTGAAGGATGCGGAGTCCCACGCCGCGGAAGACCAGAAGAAGCGGGAGTCCATCGAGACCCGGAACCAGGCGGACGCCGTGGCCTATCAGACCGAGAAGTTCATCAAGGAGCAGGGCGAAAAGATTCCTGCGGACAAAAAGGCGAAGGCCGAGGCCGCGGTCGAGCGCCTGAAGCAGGCGATCAAGGATGAAAACGCCGACGAGATGAAGTCGGCCATGGACGCGGTGAACAGCGAGATGCAGTCCATTTCGCAGGATCTGTATGCCAATGCCTCGCAGCAGCAGCCCCCTCCCGGCGCCGGGCCGCAGGCGGACAGCGGTCCGTCAAAGGGCGAAGAGGCGGAAGGCGAGGTCATAGACGCCGACTTTGAAATGATGGATGACGACAAGGGCAAAAAGAAGAAGTGATTTGAGAACAGCGGGCGGCAGATGCCGTCCCGGATCATTGGTAAACAACAAAAACAGAAGGAGAACGAAGCATGCAAATTCAACCCCTCGGAGACCGGGTACTGGTCGAGCCTCTGAAGGAGAACGAGGTCAAGAAGGGCGGGATCATCATTCCCGACACCGCCAAGGAAAAGCCCCAGGAGGGCAAAGTGATCGCCGTCGGAACGGGCAAGCTCGACGACAACGGCAAGGTTATTCCCTTTAATGTGAAAAAGGGCGACCGCGTGCTGATGCCGAAGTACGGCGGAACGGAAATCAAGATGGACGACAAGGTGTACCAGATCATGCGCGAGGAAGACATCCTCGGCATCCTGAAATAAATTAAGGAGAATCAGAAATTATGGCAAAGCAACTTAAATTTGACGCAGCCGCGCGCCAGGCGATCCTGAGCGGCGTGGAGCAGCTCAGCGCGGCCGTGAAGGTGACCCTCGGGCCCCGCGGGCGCAATGTGATCATCGACAAGAAATTCGGATCCCCGACCGTCACGAAAGACGGCGTGTCGGTGGCCAAGGAAGTCGAGCTGAAAGATCCGTTCGAGAACATGGGCGCCCAGATGGTGCGCGAAGTGGCCAGCAAGACGAGCGATGTGGCCGGCGACGGCACCACCACCGCCACGGTGCTGGCGGAGTCCATTTACCGCCAGGGCCTGAAGAACGTCACGGCCGGCGCGAACCCGATGGAGCTCAAGCGCGGCATTGACAAGGCCGTCACCGCCGCGGTCGAGAAGCTCCAGAGCATCAGCAAGCGCGTGAAGGACAACGAGGAAATCCGCCAGGTGGCCACGATTTCGGCCAACGGCGACGACACCATCGGAACCATCATCGCGGACGCCATGGACAAGGTCGGGAAAGACGGGACCATCACCGTCGAGGAAGCCAAGGGCATTGAGACCTCGCTGGACGTGGTGGAAGGCATGCAGTTCGACAAGGGCTATCTGTCCCCGTACTTCGTGACCAACGCCGAGACCATGGATGTGATTCTTGAGAATCCCTACATCCTTCTCTTCGAGAAGAAGATCTCCAACCTGCAGGACCTTCTGAATCTGCTGCAGAGCATCGCCAAGTCCGGCCGTCCGCTCCTGATCGTGGCGGAAGACGTGGAAGGCGAAGCGCTGGCGACGCTTGTTGTGAACAAGCTGCGCGGCACGCTGCAGGCATGCGCCGTGAAAGCCCCCGGGTTCGGCGACCGCCGCAAGGCCATGATGGAGGATATCGCCATCCTGACCAACGGCAAGTTCATCACCGAAGACCTGGGCATCAAGCTTGAGAACGTCGAGATCGGCGATCTCGGCACCGCCAAGCGCGTGACGATCGACAAGGACAACACCACGATCGTGGAAGGCGCCGGCAAGACGGCCGACATTCAGGGCCGCATTGCGCAGATCCGCCGCCAGATCGAGGAAACCACCTCCGACTACGACCGCGAGAAGCTGCAGGAACGCCTGGCCAAGCTGGCCGGCGGCGTGGCCGTCATCAATGTCGGCGCGGCGACCGAGAGCGAAATGAAGGAAAAGAAAGCCCGCGTGGAAGACGCGCTGCACGCCACGCGCGCCGCAGTGGAAGAAGGCATCGTCCCGGGCGGCGGTGTGGCCCTGCTGCGCACGCTTCCGGCCCTCGATGACCTGAAGGTCGAAGGCGACCAGGCGATCGGCCTGGAGATTGTCCGGCAGGCCCTTGAAGCCCCGATCCGCCAGCTGGTGGAAAACGCGGCGGTGGAAGGCGCCATTGTGGTGCAGGACGTGAAGAAGGGCAAGGGCGCCCACGGCTACGATGTGGCCAAAGGCGAGTTCTGCGACATGATCAAGTGCGGCATCGTGGACCCGACGAAGGTGACACGGTCTGCCCTGCAGAACGCGGCCAGCATTGCTTCGCTGCTGCTGACCACCGAGTGCATGATCACCGAGCTGCCGGAGAAGGAAAAGAGTCCGATGCCCGGCATGGGCGGCGACATGGGCGGCATGGGCGGCATGGGCGGCATGATGTAAATCAGGCCAAAAGCCGTTTGACATAACGAAGCGGGGCGCATATAGTGCGCCCCGCTTTATTGATAGTAATGGGAGAAGTGTTTTGAATACAGAATATCTGGAAAAGGCAAAAGAACGCATACCCAACGTGCCGCTGCTGATCAACCTGATCTCGCGGCGCGTGCGGCAGCTCAATGCCGGCGAACGCTCGCTCGTGAAGCCTGACACCCTGAACATGGAAAAGGTGGACATTGCCCTGAAGGAAGTGGCTGAGGGCAAGCTTCAGGCCGAGATGGTGTTTGAGGCCGACCAGACCACCTCTTCCGAGCGCGTGATTACGCTCTGACGCGTCTCCGATCCGCAATGGCCCGTTCCACCAGGAAGCCCGCCGGAGGCGGCCCGCTGGCATCCAACCGCAAGGCGTTCCACAATTACACCGTGCTGGAGAAGTTTGAGGCCGGCATGGTCCTCCGCGGGACCGAGGTCAAGTCAGCCCGGGCAGGACGCATCTCGATCGAGGAAAGTTATGCGCAGGTCGAAGACGGACAGATCACGGTTTATGAACTGACCATCATGCCGTACGAGTTCGGAACCTCCCACAACCACAATCCCAAGCGGCCGCGGCGCCTTCTGCTTCACAAGGCTGAAATCAGGCGGCTGCATGCGCAGACCGTCATCAAGGGGCTTGCGCTGATCCCCCTAAAAATCTACCTGAAGCACGGCCACATCAAGATGGAAATCGGCCTTTGCAAGGGTAAACAGCTTCACGACAAGCGCGACGCACTCCGTGAAAGAACCGCGAAGCTCGAAGCCGCGCGCGCGATGGCCGCCCACCGGCACAGGTAGTCAGCCCCGGGCCGCCAGTGCCTGCAGCAGTTCGGCCCACTGCGCCGGGGAAAGGTTCTCGGGGCGCATTTGGTGGTCCAGGCCCAGTTCGACAAGAAGAGATTCCATATCTTCCTTTTTCATTCCGCGCGCCGGCATGATCTGCGACAACAGAGTTCCAAGCTGTTTTCTCCGTTTCGAAAAGAATTCATGCAGCAGGCGCAGGATGAAATCGGGCTGCAGGCCGCCGGTCAGGGGTTCCGGCCTGCGGCGGAGCCGAACGATTGCCGAATCCACGCGCGGGCGCGGATAGAAACAGCCGTGCGACACCACTCTCTCCACGACCGCCTCATAGAAGGTCTGCACACAGACGGACAGCAGGCCGTAGGCTTTGCATGAAGGGCCGGCGGTCATCCGTTCGGCCACATCCCTCTGCACGGTGACCACCACGAGCTCGGGCCGCGCGGGGGCCGTTATCACGCGCACAAGGATGCGTGTCCCGCAGGAATAGGGCAGATTCGAAACCAGTTTGCCGCAGCCGCCCGCAAGCATACCCTCCAGGGGGGCTTCCAGCGCATCCTCCGCCATGAGTTCAAGGTTTGAACAGGCGGAGAGTGTCTGCCTGAGATAATCGCAAAGCCGGAGGTCCTTTTCTATGGCGGTCACGCGGCCTGCGCGCGCGAGCAGTTCGCGCGTCACGGTTCCGAGACCCGGACCAATCTCCAGGACCGAATCGCTCTTTTTGAGCTCGGCCAGATCCACGAAGATGTTAAGGATATTCCGGTCAATCAGGAAATTCTGCCCCATGCTTTTTCCGGGGACCATCTGCAGTTCCTGAAGGACGGCCTTCACGGCGAAGGGGCTGGTGAGCGGCGTCAGGAAATCAGTCATTTCTTCCGCCAGGGATTTTTTTTGCCGGCCAGATCGCAGGCCAGCTCGAGCGCTTTGAGCATGCTCCCCTCGCGGGCGCGGCCCTTTCCCGCCAGATCAAATGCCGTTCCGTGATCCGGGGAAGTACGCAGAATGGGCAGACCGAGTGTGATATTAATCCCCTCGTCCATGGCCAGCATTTTGAGGGGGCCCAGCCCCTGGTCATGATACATCGCCACGACGGCATCATAAGCGCCCCTCAGGGCGTGATAGAAAATGGCATCCGGAGCAACAGGGCCTTCCGCGCGAAGGCCGGCCCGACGGGCGGCGAGGACCGCGGGATGAATAATCGTCTTCTCCTCCCGGCCGATCGCGCCGCCATCGCCCGCGTGCGGATTCAGGCCGCACACGCCGATCTTTGCCCGGCGGCAGCCCAGCCACGGCAGAGCCTCCGCAGTGATGCGTATGGCTTCCAGAATATTCTTTCTGGAAATGCTCTGCGCAACGCGCGAAAGCGGAATATGGCGCGTTGCCAGAATCACGCGCAGGCCGCCGCCCATGAGCATCATGGCAAAGCGTTTTGTTCTTGTGATTTCCGCAAGATATTCGGTATGGCCCGGCGCTTTCAGTCCGGCCTTCTTCAGGCCCTCCTTGCAGATGGGCGCCGTGACCATCGCATCGAAATAACCGCCCATGCAGCCCTCCGCGGCAAGACGGACCCAGTGCATGGCGTGGCGGGAGGCTGAGGCCGTGATTTTTCCCGGTTTCCATGCAAGGCGCGCGCCATCCGGATCCCATATGGAGAAGCTTTGCGACTTAACCGGCAGGCCGAACTTCCGCGCCTGAAGCGACAGCATCCCCGCATTCCCAATAAGGACAAAACGGCAATTTGAAGGCCACTTGCATGCCGAAAGAGCCTTTAGTGCAACCTCCGGCCCTATTCCATTGATGTCTCCGGCTGTGACCGCAATCAGCTTCATTCAAAAATCTTCACAGTGTGCTTTTTCCGCAGACGCGCGATCCATTCCCGATAGATTCGCTCTTCCTCCGCGCTTCGCAGCTCCTTTTCGATCTGGTCCTTAACCTCGTCAAACGGGCGGACCGCCGCCTGACGGCGCTCTTCAAGCTTCAGGATGTACAGATCCCGGGAACCGACAACCGCACTGACTCCGCCCGGCTGGAGCGACTTAAGCGCTTCGGCGAAATCCGGCGCAAGATCCCGAACCGCCACCCAGCCCCAGTCGCCGCCCTGCTTTGCGCGGCTGTCCTGCGAATGCTCTGCAGCAAGCTCCGCGAAATCCGCGCCGTCCGCCAGCTGTGCGCGGACCGACTCCGCCAGGGATCGGCTCCCGGCGCGGTCCTCTTCGGTTTTTCCCCCGCTGAAGGTTATCACTCGCAGATGAACTGCTTCGGGTGTTCCATACCGATCCGCGCGCTCCTCGTACACCCTGCGAACAGAGGACGGCGAAACAAAAATATTGCCCCGCAGTATCTGCTGGCGGGAAATCATGATGATCAGGCGATCCTGTATCTGTTCCCGGTAATCCTCAAGCGTCAATCGTTCGGCCGCCAGCTCGGACAGGAAAGCCCCGCGGTCATTGTCGAATTTCTCCCGAATCGTGGATTCAAGATATTCGTCCACCACCCGGTCCGGAATAACAGCTTTCTGCTGCTCAAAATCCTCGAGGATCAGGGCCTGATCAATCAGCGCATTCAGGGCCGCCTCAAAATCCTGCTTGCGTTTCTGCTCCAGCTCGGCCCCCTCATACAGCGTCTGCCGCTGAGTCTCGCCCTGCTGCACCAGCATCAGCACATCGCTGACGGTCACGACGCGGTCGTTGACCAGGGCGGCAAAACCGTCAGCAACCACGGGGGCGCGCTCCGCACCCGCCACCGGGCGGCACAGACAGATGCCGAACAAAAAGAAAACTGTTAACCGACGCGGCATTCTCATTTCACAACCTCTTCGCAGTATGCCAGACCGGGAGGGCCGGCGCAACGGGTTTTGGCCCTCCGCTGCTATTTTTGACTGGCAAACGGCGGCCGGGCGGTAATAATCCGCAGGCATTATGACAAACCATATCAGCATCGTGCTTGCCAGTTCATCGCCGCGAAGGCAGGAAATGATCCGCGGCCTGGGGCTCGGCTTTCAAATCATCAAACCGGATGTGGATGAAACGCCCGAACCCGGCGAAACGCCGTCGGATTTCGCGCTGCGCGCAGCCCGCGACAAAGCGCGCTGGGTCGCCGAAAAAATCATCCGGGACGGGACCATCGCGCAACCCGTCCTGGTCATCTCCGGCGACACGATTGTCACCCTGGGGAATCGCATTCTGGGGAAACCGCGCGATGAAGCCCACGCCCGGCATATGCTTCGCGAACTGAGCGGGCGGTCTCACGATGTCATCAGCGGCCTGTGTGTGCTGAAGGCCGAGAACAACGCCATCGTGCACAGCGAAAGCATGACCGTCAGCACCGAGGTGACCTTCAAAACCCTGAGCGACGAGGAAATCGAGGCCTACATGGCCACCGGCGAGGTCATGGACAAAGCCGGGGCCTACGGCATTCAGGGGGCCTGCAGCTACATGATTGAATCCATTCGCGGATCCTATACCAATGTGGTGGGACTGCCGCTCTGTGAACTTGCCGGCATTCTGATGCATGACTACGGGCTTCATCTTTCCCTGGCGCCTCAAAAAGCGAATGCATAATGCCAAGACTTCCCTTGAAGAGAATTGCGGAAGCGGCGCTGATCATTCTGCTGTGCGTCTCTGTCCGACTGACGGGCATCCGGCACGGCGCGCCGGACCTCATTTTTCATCCTGACGTGGCCAAACAGGCTTTCGTGGCGAGGGACATCTATGCCGGCGATTATAAACCCGGATACCGCTACGGAGAGAATTATCAGCTCGCGCTGTATCCCTACGGCGATTCCATCATGCTGGCTCATGAGCTGAAGGGCCTGACGCCGGTGCTTCACATGGCGGGTCTCGCCCGGGAGAAACTGCTGAACATGCATCGGTGGAACTGGGCATTCATGCTTCGCCTGCACACCGCGGCGTGGATCACACTGGCGCTCGCCGTTTTCATCATGCGCGCGTGGCCGGCGCTGTCATGGAAAACCCGGCTGCCGGCCGCCCTTCTGCTCATCTTCGAGCCGGTGAATGCGCAGTACAGTCATTACGGCATGAATGATGTCCCGCTGGCCGCACTGCTGATGCTGGCATGGCTGGCGGCGGCCGCAATGGACAGGGACACCGGCTGCCGGCCGTGGAGAAGCGCGCTCTGCGGGCTGATCCTGGGTGTTGCCTTCGGAGTGAAATATCAGGCCCTTCTGGGAATCCTTCTTCCTGTCACGGTCTGGATTCTTCTCTTCCGCGAAAAAAATGCTGTCTGGCGCTGGGCGGTGGCCGCTGCGGTGGCGACGGGCTTTCTGGCCGGGGCCCTGTATGCCTGCCCCCCCCTCCGCATTCCCGACTATTTCATGAAGCACTTTCCCCGCTTCATGGCATGGCAGGCGAACATCACCGGCGAAGAAATTTCACTGATGGGAAAAATCAGCCGCAACGCGGCCCTTCTGGTTCGTTTCAGTTTCCGCTATGGATACTGGCTGCTGCTTCCGCCATGGGTTCTGCTGATGCTCCGTGCAGCCCGTAAAAAACTTGATCGGAACACCCTGCTGATGGCGGTGCCGGGATTCGTCTTCAGCACTTTCCTGCTTTTCCTTTTCATCGTCAGCCGCGATTTCATCCGCTCAAATGACCTGGTGGCGCTTGCGCCGTTCTGGATATGGCCCGTGGCGCTGATCAAAAGTCCGGAAAGGCGTGGACCGCGCATTGTTTTCCGGGCTATCCTGACCGCGCTGGTCATGGCATGGATATCAGCGGCCTGGCTTGACAGCCTTGCCCTGCGACGGACCGACACGCGAATCCGTGCTCGCGACTGGTGCGTGGAGCATTTTCATTCCCGGCAGACCGCCATTTTTGAACGCTACACCCTTCGCACCCGGAAGCCGCGCGTTCAGGAAGTTCAGGTGCGCAATCTGGTTTCAAGGCAGGCCCGACGCCATATGCGGCGAGGTCAATATCAATGGCTTGTGCAGTCATCCATTGCGCGCGACCGGTTTTTCGACCCGCTTTCTCCTTTCTTTGACCGAGAAGCCCAGAAGAATTATCTGGATATCGAAACCGGACATGTCCTCATGACCGAGTTCAGGGATCGTGAACTTTTCTTTGCCCACCCCCGCATCCGCATATATACTCCCGCCCCCTGATGTCAGACCAGTTAACCATTTTAAGTTTTCCCGTCGGCCTGGCGGTCGTCTGCCTGCTGGCCGAGACCGCCGCCCTTCTCGGCCTGCGCCGCGCCGCAGGCGGGGAAAAGCCGGTATGGCCCCTCCTTGTGCGCTGGAGCGCCAGACCATGGCTGGTCTGGGCGGTATTCAGCATGGTTTACCGTCTTCAGCCGGACAAGGCTTTCAACAATGTGCGCACGTTCCCTTTTTTCTCGAATCTCTGGCACGGCCATGAAGGCTGGATGGAGTCTTTTGTTCGCATCGCCACAACACCTTCCGCCTGGATATTTGTTCCAATGACCCTGCTCACATTGACGGCGCTCTGCATGCTTGCGAGGAAGATTTCCAGGCCCGACTCGGGCGTGAAGACATGGAAAACCCTCTTTGCGGTCTATCTTCTCGGATTGCTGCTGATGCTTGTGATTGCATCCCTTCCGGACGGACCGCTTCTAAAGGAAAACGGGCGCGCGGGTGCGCTGACGCGCTCATGGCAGGCCCACACCACCGTGCTCTGGGCGCTGCCGCACATTCGCACCAAAAGTCACTTCCTGCGAAACTTTGAAGAAATCCAGCCGCGGCTGCGCGGCACCATCCACGGCCTTTCTCACCCGCCCGGAGGCGCGCTCTCTCTATATTTTATCGGCAAAGTCATCGGCGCGGACCACGAGGATTACCGCTCACACATGACGCGATTCCAGTATCTCATTGGACTGGCCCTTTTCAGCTTCCTGAATGTGTTTGTGCTGTACGGCCTGGGATATCTGCTTTTTGATGACCGCCGAACCGGGCTGGCCGCCGCCCTTTTGTGGACTGCGGCGCCTTCCACTCTCGCCTATTCATATTTTGCGCAAAATGGACTGTATGCGGTTTTCTTCTGCCTTGCGCTGCTGTTAACTTGGACAACAGTCTTCAAATCGGATCGGCCGTGGCGCTGGGCCGTCCCCCTGGGCCTGGTATTCTATCTGCTGACCATGATGAACTATGCATGGTGCATTGCCACTTCCATCTTTGCCGTGTTCGCGCTGGCGACTGGATTGCAGCGGCGCTGGCGGCCGGCGGATATCCTCATCCGCGCCATACTTCCACTTGGCATAATGACCCTTCTGCTGGTCTCCACGCTCCTCTATTACCGGCTCGACTATCTGGAAATCTACAATGTTTCCAGCGACTATGTTGAACAGTGGTATCGCTTCACTTCCCCATACCGGTGGCTTGCCGCACTGTTAGGCGGACAGATTGACATGTGGCTTATGATGGGCAGCGCAACGTGTTCGTTTTTCCTTGCCGGCGCCGGAGCGGCGCTCCGCAGGAAACCACTGGAACCCGCGACGGTCTTTCTGCTGATCATTCTGGGTGTGTTCGCGCTCCCCCTGCTCTTCGGACCGAACCCCCTCAAGATGGAAACCGCCCGCTGCTGGAACTGGATACTGGCCGTGCCGCTGGCTTTTGCCGCAAACCGGATCATGCAGCTGGAAAAAGCGGAAGTTCTGCTTCCGGCCGTCACGGCAGTGAGCGGCACAACATACCTGCTGATGAGACTCTACCTGGACTTCGCGCCGTAGGCCGCCCGCGCTACACGCGAAACACCGCGCCAAGTTTTTTGCCGAGGAGCAGGCTGCTTCCCACGAGCGTCGCGGTCAGGAATGCCATGGCCCACACGCCCAGCGCGGCCGCCACATATTTGCCCGTGCCCAGCAGCTGGAAGAGCTCGAATATCGCCTTCGTGATCGGCATGTAATCCGCCTGCTGAGCCAGCATCAGGCTGTCGCTGACCTCCAGCATGCTGAACGCAAAGGTCAGCAGCGTCCCGGCGATCAGATTTGCCATGATCAGGGGAAGCGTAATCCGCCGGAGCGTTTTGGCCGGCGACGCCCCGAGATTCCATGCCGCCTCTTCAAACGTCACGCTGGTCTGCTGCAGACCGGCGACGGCGCTGCGCACCATATAGGGCAGACGGCGGACCGAATAGGCCAGCACCAGAAACAGGGTCGGGTTTGTGCGCACATCCACCAGCCGGGGCCACCAGTCCGCATCCGCGAAGCCTTTCAGATTGCTGAGCCAGGAGCTCACCGCCAGAAATCCGAACGCCATCACCAGTCCGGGGACCGCCAGCGGGATCATCGAAAGCGCGTCCAGCACGCCGCGCAGGCGGATCTTCGAACGAACCACCACAAATGCGATGGCAATGCCCACCACAATATCAAAAGCCACCGCCAGCGAGGAGAACAGCAGGCTGTTGCGGATGCTGCTGACGGTCATGTCATGTCCCAGCGCCTCGATGTAGTTGCCGCCGGTGAAGGTTTGCGGCAGCACGCTCTGGTACCAGCTGCCGGGGGCGGCGAAGCTGGTCAGCACCACACCCAGATGCGGCAGCAGCGCGAGGCCCGTCACCAGCGCAAACGGGAGCGCGGCCAGCAGGCCGCGCCAGCCGGACAGGGTCCGCACGGCCGACTGTGTGCTCGCCTTGCTCTGCATCGCATAGGCCCGGCCCCCAAACAGCCGGCGGCTGACGGCGTAGAGCCCCACGCTGGCCGCCAGCATCACCGTCACCAGCGCATAGGGGAACGGATTCGATCCGATTTCCTTCAGCGAATCGTAAATCTGCACGGATGCGCACCGGGTATAGTTCATGATCAGCGGTGTGCCCAGCTCGGTGAAGCTCCAGATGAAAATCAGCGTGCCGCCGGCAAAGAGCCCCGGCATCATGAGCGGCAGCGTGATCCGGAAAAAGCGGCGCAGGCGTGTGCAGCCGAGGTTCGCGGCGGCCTCCTCCATGGCCGGATCAATGTTGGCCAGCGCCGCGACGGCATTGAGGTAGAGAATCGGATAAAGGGACAGGGTCTGGAGCAGCACCACTCCGGCGTACTGCCCCCCGCCCAGCCAGTCGCGGGCACCGAGGCCGAAGAGGGCGTTGATCATTCCGTAGGCCCCGAACATCTGCTGAAACCCGATGGCCCCGACAAACGGCGGCAGAATCATCGGAACCAGCACCAACGCCGAAAACGCCGCCTTGCCGCGGAACTCAAACTGATTGGCAATCCACGCCAGCGGAAGCGCGACCACCATGGCCAGCAGCGTTGTCCCCAGTGCAATCTTGAGGCTGTTGAACAGACCTTCCACATAAATCGGGTTCTCGAAAACGCCGATCAGGTAGCGCAGGGTGAACTTCCCGTTCACCCAGAATCCGCCCGAGATCACGGTGCCGAGCGGCCAGAAGAAAAGAACCGAAAGCAGCGCCGTCACCGCACCGAAAACAAACCATGCCGTGCTCTTCCTCATCGCCGGGTGCCCCCTTCCTCCCTCGCGAGACGCGCCGCCTCGGCATACTGCGCCCGGTACTGAATGGTCCATTCGCGCAGCAGATCAATCCGGTCATATTTTCTGCCCAGGGCCAGGCCCGAAGTCCATGTCAGGGGTTCCGGCTCCAGCGGAAGGCGCTGCAGCGCATCCATCGCGCGCGGGCACGCTTCGGGCCCGCCCCGGGCCACGATTTCGCCCCAGGCCATGCGGAGCTCCTTTCCCGCGTCCATGCACATGGCGCGGACCAAATCACGAAACAGGCCGAAATGCCCGGCCGTCCAGCGCGGCCGATAGACATACTCCTCCGCCAGCCGGTAGGCATCCAGCGAGGGCCGGCTCATGTCTTCGGTGGTATGCGCCCGATGCCGCTCGTGGGCGGCCTGAAAAACGGGATTATCCGACGGGTAGAAATCACGCCGGATCGGGAACCGCTGCAGTGCGTACTTCTGCGGGCCGCCCGGTTCGCCAACGCGGTAGCACCAGAGTTTCTGCCCCTCCTCGCTCAGCAGGTACTGTATAAACCGCTGCGCGATCTCCCGGCGGGGGGCGCCGCGCAGCAGGGAAATGGGATCGGAACTCACTCCGGATTCTCCGCGCGGAGTCACATAGGCCATGGACTCACGGCCGTGTCCCGCATTGCTCACCTGCGCTTCGAACCGGCCGTAAAAATCAATCGCCAATCCCGCCGCCGCATTGCCCATGCCGACATCCAGCGGAACCTTGCTGGCGCTGTCGGTGAAGTAGCGCGCATTGGCGCCGATCTTCTGAATCAGCCGCAGGCCGTTCATCCAGCCCGTCTCGACAGCCTGCTGGTATTCCTCCGGGACACCTTCGGGCATTTGTCCCGGCGCCAGTTTCGCGGCGGCGATCCGCAACTCATAGTCGTCAATCATCGGCCCGAATCCGGCCGCTTCAACCGCGTGGCGGCACTGGACCTGCACGATGGTTTCAAACGCCTTGGCGATGCTGCCGCTCTTGGTCGGGTCCGCCAGCCCGAGGGTGCCGAACCAGCGCGGATCGGCCAGGTCCGCCCAGTGCTCCGGGTCTCGATCCATCCCCTGCGCGAGCATCCGGTCGCGGTTGTAGCAGATGCCGAAGGTGCTCAGTGTGGTCCCGTACCATGTCGGGGTGCGCCACACCTCCCCGCTCATGCCCGGAGGAATCAGTTCCGCGCCCGCATCCGTCGCCAGCAGTCCGGGAGGTATCTCCTCCGGAGCCCACGCCGGGACAAGCAGTCCCTGACGCGTCGCGCTGTCGCCGTCATAGGCGCCCCCGCCGAAATACATGTCAATCCGGCTGGAAAACGCCTGCGGATCGTCCGTGCCGCGGAAAGCCGCATACATGCTGCACTGCTCCGCCCAGTCCGCCTCGTCCACGTCCCCGGGTTTCGCATCGGGATTGAAGGATTTGCTGAGGATGATGGCCGCGCCGTCACCGCGCCATGGCCGGCCCTGCGCCGTCCACCAGGCGCGGAAGCTGGAGACAAACTCGCTGGTCAGATAACGCGAGATTTCGGTTGTCCCGCCGATGTTGCGCCAGTCCACCTTGACCGGCGAGCCGAAATTTTCCGCATGCCAGCGCGAGAATCCCAGCGCATATTCGTGACGGATCGCCTCGTTCATCGGGGTGATGACCACAAGCACCGGATCGCCCTCCCGCCATTCGCGCACCCCGGTCTCCTGGCGGAAGACAAACGGCAGCGCCACCACGGCGGCCAGCACCGCAAGAATGGAAAGATTCCTGGTCATGCCTTCAAAACCTGAACGTCGGCCGGATCCACATAGAGCCTTGTTTCGGCGCGCGCGTCATCCCGGGCAACCAGCCTGGGCCGGGTTTCCAGCGCCTTCAGGGAAATATCGCCGCCCAGCTCGACGGCATGCTGGGCCACTTCCCCCAGATAGATGGTGGCGTGAAGCGCCGCATTGAACACGTTGGGACCATCCGCGCGGTCAGTATGCAGCTGGACAGCTTCGGGACGAACCGACAGCCAGACGGTTTCTCCCGCCTCAAGCCCGCCGGCGGTCTGGGCCGTCCATATCCCCGCCGCGGTTTCGATCTCCGCCCGGCCGTCGCGCCAGCCCAGGACGCGGCCTTCAACAAACGTGGTCTCGCCGATGAACTGGGCCACAAAGCGACTGCCGGGCCGCGTGTAGACCTCCTGCGGAGAACCGATCTGAAGCAGGCGTCCCTGATCCAGGACAGCCAGACGGTCGGCGATGGAAAGCGCCTCTTTCTGATCATGCGTGACATAGATCGCGGTCAGACCGGCCTCCTTGCAGATGCGGCGGATTTCCGTGCGCATTTCGAGGCGCAGCTTGGCATCAAGATTGGAAAGCGGCTCGTCGAGCAGCAAGCACTGCGGCTCGATCACCAGCGCGCGCGCCAGCGCGACGCGCTGCTGCTGGCCTCCGGAGAGTTCGTTGGGTTTGGAATCGGCGCGGTCGGCCAGCCGGACCATTTCCAATGCGCGCATCACGCGCGCCTGTATGTCGGCTTTCCCGATCCCGCGCATTTCAAGGCCGAAGGCCACGTTTTCGCGCAGGGACATGTGGGGCCACAGCGCGTAGCTCTGGAACACCATGCCCATGTCCCGCTGATGAGGGGGCAGATGCGTCACATCGCGGTCGCCGGCCAGAATGCGGCCCTCGTCGGGATCATTCAGGCCCGCAACGGCGCGCAGCAGCGTCGTCTTCCCGCATCCCGAAGGCCCCAGCAGGAAGAAAATTTCGCCGGCGGCAATCTGCACATCAATGTCTCTGAGGACCGTCTTTGCGCCAAAGCGTTTCGTCAGCTTCTCAATCGTAATCGGCACCGGCATGTCTGCTTCTCCTTTTGACGCCCTGTTTTTGCACATAGTAAAACATCAGAGGAGGTTGTCACGGGATATTTTCGCGTGGGGGTTCAGGAGGATGCGGCCGGGGGCGGGGAAAAAGTTCCAATCATTGGAAGTTTTCCCGCAAAAAGTTCCAACCATTGGAAGTTTTTTGTCGAAAAGTTCCAGGGATTGGAACTTTTCACGCCTTGCGCAGATGGGACGGAAGTATCTTGAGCTCCTCGCGGTACTTGGCGACCGTGCGGCGGGCCACGTTGAAGCCGTTTTCCCTGAGGGCCCCGGCCAGCGCCTGGTCGGACAAGGGGTGTGACGGGCTTTCCTTTGCAACCAGGTTCGCGAGGGCCTCCTTGACGGTCTTGTTTGAAACCTGCTGCCCATCGGCATGGGCATAGCCGGAAGCAAAGAAGTACCTCAGATCATAGGTGCCCTGCGGCGTGGCGACATATTTTCCGGAGATCGCGCGGCTGACCGTGGTTTCATGAATTCCCAGTTCGTCGGCGATGGCCGACATGGTGAGCGGCCGCAGATGCGAAAGGCCGTGCTCAAAGAAATCGCGCTGGGTCTTCACCAGCTCCCTGACTATGCGGTAGATGGTCTGCTGCCGCTGATTGATGCTTTTGATCAGGAACATGCCGCTCCGGATTTTTTCCTGCACGTAGTTTTTCACATCGGCCGGGGTGGCCGGATCCTCCAGCAGCTTGTGATAGTGACGACTGATGCGGATGTGCGGGAGATGGTCGTCGTCAAGCTGCACCACGTACTCTCCGTCCACTTTCCGGATGGTGATTTCCGGATGGATGAAGTTGGTGGATTCGGCGGCGAAGGCCCGGCCGGGCTTGGGCTCAAGGGCGGCGATCACACGGGCCGTCTCCTGCACGGTCTCCAGCGGCAGGTTCATTTCCTTCGCGATGCGCGCGTATTTTCTTGCCGCCAGATCGTTCAGATGGAGCCGAACCATGTTCGCGGCCGGCGACTGATCCAGGCCGCGCCGCCGGAGCTGCAGCAGCAGGCAGTCGCTCAGATCGCGGGCGCCCACGCCGACCGGGTCAAAACCCTGTATGACCGCCAGCACCTCGTTCAGTTTCTGCACGGAGTATCCCGTGGAGGCGGCAAGTTCCTCGATGCTGGTGGACAGATAGCCGTCGCTGGTGATACTGCCGATCAGAAGCTCTCCGATTCTTCGGTCCTCCTGCTCCAGCCCCGCCATCGGAAGCTGGGCCATGAGATGCTCCTGCAGAGATTCTGACTGCACCATTGAATCCAGAAAATGCTCGCGGCGCTCCGCGTCATCCGGCGTCCAGCGCTGGAGGGTCTGGCTCTGCTGATAGAACTCCCGCCAGTCGTCGTCCAGCTTCAAAAGGATTTCGTAGTCCTCCTTGAAGTCCATTTCCTTGTTGTTGTCGGTTTCCGGCTCAGGGGCGGGCGGTTCGGCGGGGGTCTCCGGAGCCGCCTGAGGGGCGTCATATTCCTCCAGGGCCGGATTCTGCTCCAGTTCCTGCTGGATCACCGACTGCAGTTCGAGCACCGGGAGCTGGAGAATTTCCAGCGACTGGCGGAGCTGCGGAGCCAGTATCATCTGGAGCCGCTGGTCCTGAACCTGACTGAGAATCTGCTGAGCCATTACCGTGCCTTTGACTGGACATGATAGCTTTGTGAAGTATGCTAAACAAGATCATTAACCGGGGTTTTGCATGAGAGAGCGTGTGTGTGTACTGGCCAGCGGGAGTTCGGGGAACTGCACCTTTGTGTCGGCAGACGGGGTGTCCATTCTCGTTGACGCCGGCATCAGCGGAAGAGAAACGGAACGGCGGCTGGAGGAGATCGGTGAGGATCCCGGCCGCCTGCGGGCCATCTGCGTAAGCCATGAGCATACAGACCACACCGCGGGCATCGGGGTCCTGCACCGGCGCTATGCCACCCCCCTCTTTGCAAACAGCGGCACCATTAACGGAATCGGCCGGCAGCGGGGCCTGGCCGGCCTCCCGTGGAATGTTTTCACAACGGGGCAGCCATTCCAGATCGGCACGCTCCAGATCGAACCGGTTTCTGTCCCGCATGACGCCTATGATCCGGTCGGTTTCATTATCCGCTCCTCCACCGCGGCGATAGGCGTGGTCACCGACATGGGCATGGCCACCGCCCTGATCCGCACGCGGCTCAGGGACTGCGATGCGCTGGTGATCGAAACCAATCACGATGAGACCATGCTTCAAAACGCCCAGCGGCCCTGGATGCTCAAGCAGCGCATTATGGGCCGGCAGGGACACCTCTCCAACCGGCAGGCGGCCGCCGTCATCGAGGAGATCGCCGGCCCCCGCCTGAAGCAGATATTTCTGGCCCACATCAGTTCCGACTGCAATGAGGCGTGGCGGGCCGAGCAGGAAATCCGCCAGACCGTTGAGCACGCCGGGCTGGCTCATATCCAGATTGCCTGCACCTTCCCGGACCGGATCAGCGCCGTCTGGCAGCCGGCCTGAATCCCTTTGACACCCGTTCCGGTGCGGTGTTAGCGTAGGCATGGACTGGGACTGTTGTCTCTGGGAGTTGGTGATCAATGGCAAAAGTTATTCTTGAGAAGGTCTGCAAGGTGTATCCGGGCAGCGTCACGGCCGTGAGCGATGTGAACCTGGAAATCGCCGACCGGGAGTTCGTGGTGCTGGTGGGCCCTTCCGGGTGCGGGAAATCCACCACGCTGAGAATGGTGGCCGGACTCGAGGAGGTCAGCAGCGGAAGCATTTATATTGATGACCGCAAAGTCAACGACGTGCCGCCCAAGGATCGCGACATTGCCATGGTTTTCCAGAACTATGCGCTCTATCCCCACATGACGGTGCGCGAAAATCTCGCCTTTGGCCTGAAACTCCGGAAGATGCCGCGGGCGGACATCGAACAGCGCGTTGGCGAGGCCGCTGATATTCTGGGCATCGCCGACCTGCTGGAGCGCAAGCCCAAGGCCCTCTCCGGCGGCCAGCGCCAGCGCGTGGCCGTGGGCCGGGCCATCGTGCGCAAGCCCAAGGCCTTTCTGTTCGACGAGCCGCTTTCCAATCTCGATGCAAAAATGCGCGTGCAGATGCGCATGGAGATCAGCCGCCTGCACACCCGCCTGGCCTGCACGATGATCTATGTCACCCACGACCAGATTGAAGCCATGACCATGGGCGACCGCATTGTCGTGATGAAGGACGGCGTTGTGCAGCAGACGGACCGGCCCATGACCATCTATTCTCAGCCGGCCAACCGGTTTGTGGCGGGATTCATCGGCAGCCCGCCCATGAACTTCTTCGACGGGCGGCTGGAAAACAGGGACGGGCGCATGTTCTTCAACGCCGGGACGTTCAGCGTGTGCGCGGAGGATTCCCAGTACGCGAGGCTGGCGGAGCACGACGGGAAGAAGATCACGATGGGCCTGCGGCCCGAAGACCTGAAGGACGCGCTTTACGCTCCGCAGGCTTCCGCGGACCACTCCGTTCCGGCCGGAGTGGAGGTCGTGGAACCCATGGGCGCGGAGGTCTATCTTTACCTGAACAACGGACCCCACAACTTCACCGCCCGAACCGATGCGCACGACCCCGCCGCCGCGGGCCAGAGCATCACGATGGTCTTCAACATGAAGAAAGCTCATTTCTTCGACGCCGAAACCGGCCGAACCATTCTTTAAAGGGAGACGACCCCGTGGGCATGATGCTGGATCAGATAATGACCGTGATCGGCCAGACGCTGATTGTCGTCGCGGTTTCTTTCATCATGCTCTGCCTGCTTGTCAGCTATGCCCGTTTTCATCTGCTCTTCACGGGCCGCCGGCCCAGCGCGGCGGCGGCAGAAGGAGTGCTCGATCCCTTTCGCGCATGCATCCTGAAACAACTCGGAAGCATATACAGGAATCCCGAACCCTTTGCCGTGATGACACTGCGCGCAACGGACGGCGGCCACCGGCCGGAAGACCCCGTCGCCCGGATTCGCGGGATGATCCGTGCCTCGGATATGGTCATGCGCTATGACGAAAACCAAATCGGCATGATCATCAAGACCAGCCGGAAACATGCGGAACGGGTGGCGCAGCGCGTGGCGGACGGACTGCCGGGTTCGCCGGCGATCGGCATTGCCACCTGTCCGGAAAACGGCACCCGCCTGAGCGACCTGCTGGAAAACGCGGAGCATGCCGCAGAAGAAGCCGGCCGGCTGAGCGGCGGAGTGAAACTGGCAGGAGAACCCGTGACCGCACCCGACGAAGGAGACATCCTGCCGGCGCAGGAAAAATATCTGGATGATCTCACCGGCGTGCTTCGCGGCGACCTGCTGGGCCGCACGCTCCCTAAATTTATTTCCCAGCACCGGAAAGAAGGCCGCACCGTGGCCATGATCTACTGCGACGTGGACAACTTTCAGGATTACAACCAGCATTATTCCCGGGAAGCCGGCGATGCACTGCTTCAGGGCGTTTCCCGGCTTTTCCAGGAGAATCTGCGTGAAGACGATCTCATTGCGCGCTACAGCGGTGATGAATTTCTGATCCTGTTTCCCGCCGCAGCCGCCGATGCACAGCATACCGCCAGACGGCTTTCCGCCGTCATCAAGCGGGCCGAATTCAAGTATGGCGCGATCACGCTGAAAACAACCGTGAGCATGGGCATCGCTCTCGTCCCCGGTCATGCCCGCACTCTCAGCCGGCTTTTTGAGGCGGCTTCGCATGCACTCCATGCCGCCAAACAGAAAGGCGTGGGATTCTGCGTGATGTATGCCCCGGGCATGGGGGTTCAGTCCCGCACACAGGATGTGATTGAAAAATTCTAAGGAACTGAAACATGAAACTGGGCGTAAACATTGACCATGTGGCCACCATCCGGCAGGCGCGGGGAACCCGCTATCCGGACATCGTCGAGGCGGCCGAGGCCTGCCGCCGAGGCGGAGCACACGGCATTACCATCCATTTGCGCGAAGACCGCCGGCACATTCAGGATGCCGATGTCTTCGCCGTAAAGAAATGGGGACGCCTCCCGCTGAACCTGGAAATGGCCAATGCCGAAGAGATTGTCGCCATTGCCCTGAAGGTGAAGCCGGAGGAAGTTTGTCTTGTTCCCGAAAAACGCCGCGAACTGACCACGGAAGGCGGACTGGATGTCGTAAGAGACAGAAAGTTGAAGCAGACCGTGGCCCGCCTGTCCGAAGCGGGCGTGCGGGTCAGCCTGTTTGTGGATCCCGATCCCCGCCAGCTGGAAGCTTCATTGAAGGTCGGCGCGACCTGCGTGGAACTGCATACAGGACGGTACTGCGACACCCGGGGAACCATCCGGAAACGCGAGCTGCGGCGGCTGGCCGCTGGCGCAAAACTGGCGCACAAACTGGGTCTCCAGGTCAATGCCGGGCATGGTCTCAATCTGGACAATCTGGACGGCCTGGCCAGTGTCCCGCATCTCGACACGCTGAACATTGGACACAGCATCGTTGCGCGCGCGGTCCTGATCGGGCTGGAGCCGGCTGTGCGTGAAATGCTCAGGGCCATGAAAGGAATCCAGCAGCATGCCGGCAGGTAATACAGATCCGCGCGGAGTGGCGGGCATCGGCATTGATATCGTCGAAAACCGGCGGGTCGAAGATGCCCTTGCCCGGCACGGACGCCGCTTTCGCAACCGGATTTTCCGCAAATCAGAGCAGGACTACTGTGACCAGAAGGCCCGTCCGGCGCTTCATTACGCCAGCCGCTTCGCCGTCAAGGAAGCGGTCGCCAAAGCGTTCGGCACCGGCATCGGCGCGGAACTGGGCTGGCTGGATATCGAAGTGGTGCGGGACGGCGGCGGGGCGCCCGTCGTGATGATGCTCGGCAAAGGGGCTGAACTCGCCAGGAAGATGAACATCGACAGGATCTATGTCAGTCTTTCGCACACGCATCAGTATGCGGCCGCTACGGCCCTGCTCGCTGTAAAATGTCCGCGGGGGCCTGCATGATCATGGTCTCATCAGCCCAGATGCGCGAACTGGACCGGCGCACGATTGAGGAGGCGGGAGTTCCGCAGGTGGTGCTGATGGACCGGGCCGGGCACGCCGTGGCGGATCACATCTGCTGGCTGCTGCGGGCGGCCGGAATCAGCCATCCTTATATCCGTTTTCTTGCGGGACCGGGCAACAACGGCGGCGACGCCATCGTCGCCGCGCAATATCTTCAGAAGCGAGGTTATAGAACAGATATCTGGACGTTTGGACGACCCTCGGAAGCTTCCGGTCTGGACATTCACATTATCAGCGGCGAGGCGGATTGGGAACAAATTTCCGCCGGCGCATTTATCCCCGACCTGATTGTGGACGGGCTTCTCGGCACGGGCACCAAAGGCGCGCCGCGCGGACTGATCCGCAAGGCCGTCGAGTGGATTCAGAGCCTGTCCGGCAAAACCCTGATCGTCGCCATTGACATCCCCACAGGACTCGATGCCGACACAGGCGCTGCAAATGATCCGGCCGTGCACGCCGATCTCACGATCACATTGGGCGCGCCCAAAACGGGACTGCTCCGGCCGGAAGCGCTTTCCTGCATCGGCTCTCTTGAAGTGGCGGACCTCGGCATACCGGAAGAATATTTCCGGGCCCTGAATAAACCGGCCGGCCCCGACCTCATCTGCGCGAACAATCTGCGCGCGCTGTTCCCCCGTCGCAGGGCTGACGCCCATAAAGGACTGTTCGGCCATGCGCTGCTGATCGGAGGCTCTCCGGGTTTTTCCGGAGCGATCTCGATGGCGGCCCGCGCGGCCGTAAAATCCGGTGCGGGACTTGTATCCGCCGCGGTGCCGGAAAGCATCGTTTCGATCGTGGCCCCCTCCTGCCCGGAGGCAATGGTGCATGCGATGGAACTTTCTGACAGCCTTCTGGAAAAGTGCACATCTGTCCTGATCGGACCCGGTCTTGGGAACAATCCGGAAGCTGCAAGGCTGGTGGAACGGATGCTGAAAACGAGTTCTGTTCCTCTCGTGCTCGATGCCGACGCAATCAATGCGCTTTCGGGACGGCCGGCAATCATCAAGAAGGAAAAATGCCCCGTTGTGATGACCCCCCATCCCGGCGAACTGGCCGGACTGATGCAAACCACCGCGGCCGCCATTCAGGCAGACCGCTGCAAAGCCTGTCTCGCCGCTGCAGAAAAATCCGGGGCAATCGTTATATTAAAGGGGGCGGGAACACTGATCGCTGATCCCGCGGGAGAACTCTTCATCAACCTGAACGGCAATCCGGGAATGGCGACAGGGGGATCAGGCGACGTGCTGGCGGGCATTCTGACAGGCCTGCTTGCACAGGGCATCAGACCGCTTGACGCCGCAAAAGCGGCCGTCTGGATTCATGGAAAATCGGGCGATGCGGCCGCGCTGCGCCGGACACAAACGGCCCTCAGCGCCGCAGACATCATCAATAATATCCCCAGTACTTTTCGCCGTCTGACCCCAAGGTAGGAAACTGGAGCCAGCTCCCGGGGTCGAACCGGGAACCTGCTGATTACAAATCAGCTGCTCTGCCGATTGAGCTAAGCTGGCCGCTTGTTGACCCTGCCTGATATAATGCGGAGGGAGCAGACAATCAAATCTTTTCTTGGGGCTGTTACCGGCTGACCGGCACATTCAGTCCGTTGCTTTGTCCCGATGGCTTCTGCGCAGGCACAACCGGCTTCTGCAGCGACTGAGGAGCAGGAGCCGGCGCAGGCGCAGGCTTTCCCTTAAACCACAAACTGGAAGCCCTTTTTTTTGTTTCCGGCTTCGGTTCTTCCGCTTTTTTCGGAGAATCTTTCACAACAGGTTTCTTTTCAGGCATCTGAGGTTCGCCGTCCGAGGTCTTTTCTGCAGGAGGCGGCGGAACCGGCCTTGTTCCGACACCTGATTTCAGTATGAAAACAGAAGGGTCAAATTCAGGAGACTGTCCAGCCAGAGGCTTTTCAGCCGGCGACGGTATCATGTCCGAAGCGGAAAAGGCCGAACCGACTGCGCCCTACAGCGTTTCCTGTCCATAGCGGGCAGCCAGTATTTCGAGGATCACGCGGCTCAAAATAGCCTGAGATGTTGTTCTCTTCTGGCGCTCCACCGTGCGGGTCGCCTCTCCAATAAGGCTCAGGAGCTTTTCCTCATATCGGGGATTCCGATTGAAGAGCTGCTGAACATCCACCCCGATATCCTCGGCATAAGAAAAATAGGCCTTGTAGGCTTCCGCAAGCAGGGCGTTCAGGGAATCATCACCGCTGCCGGCGCGCGGCAGACTGCCTGCCATGGATTCGAGAATTGCGGCCTTGTCTCCGTCAAGCGACTCAAAGGAGGCGGCAGCCCGGCGCGCAACCACATAGAAATTCCGGCTGCGCGTCAGCACGGTTCCCCGGAAAAGGTATTCCCGGTCCAGCGGGAGGGCCATCAGCGCCGCCGCAAGCGGGGCATCCGCATAGCAAACCCCCAATGTGCGGGTCTGAAAGGCAACGAAGTCTTCGTTTTCGATCTGGATCTTTTTCCCGGCGGGATAAGCGGTCAGCACATCCTTGAAGATGATCCCGGTCGCCCAGTACTGCTTGGGGTTGCTTTTCAGGTCTCCGGCCGCAACGGTCCTGAAATCCTCAGCATAAAGACGTCCGTCCCCGAGTGCCAGAACACCGAGAACAATCAGCACCACATATTTGAACAATCTGCTCATGGCGAAAATAAACGATAAGCGCTTAATCGGGTCAAGATAAACCATTCGGGGGCAAAACACCACCCCATTGCACATCTTTAATTTTCAAGCTCACACGACGGGCACAGTTTCGCCAGCGGACACTGCGCACACAACGGCTTGCGGGCCTTGCAGCAGTAGCGGCCGTGGAAGACCAGGCAGTGGGACAGATCGGCCCAGTCCTTTTCCGCAAAGAGGTTTTTCAGGTCCATTTCTATCTTCTCGGGACTGAGACTGCGCGTGAGTCCCAGCCGGCGGGACACCCGTGTGCAGTGGGTATCCACGGTGACACCGGGCTTCCCGAAGGCCGAAATCAGCAGCACGTTGGCCGTCTTCCGGCCAATCCCCGGCAGAGTGATCAGTGTTTCCAGTTCAGAAGGAAGCGCCCCGCCGTAACGGTCGCACAGCGCCCGGCCCAGCGCCTTGATGTTCTTCGCCTTGTTGCGGAAAAAACCGGTGGAATGAATCTCTTTCTCCAGCACCGCCAGGTCGGCATGGGCCCAGTCTTCCGCGGTGCGGTATTTCTTGAACAGCGCGGGCGTGACCATGTTCACGCGCCGGTCCGTGCACTGCGCCGACAAGATGGCCGCCACGGCCAGTTCAAGCGGAGAACCGAACACAAGCTCGCAGTGCGCCTGCGGATAGAGCCGGCGCAGGGCTTTCAGGATCGCGGCACCCTTTTTTCTGAGCGCAGGAGTCGGTTTCATAACAGGTCTTTTAAATCGCAGGGGCTGCCCGACGGCAGCCCCTGCTCCGGTTTCAACTGTTGCGCGGCAATCAGCCTTCCTGCTGCTCTTTCAGAGCAGCCCGGCGGCTCAGTTTGATTTTGCCGCGATCATCAATTCCGATGCATTTCACCCACATGGAGTCACCCACCTTGCAGATGTCTTCAACGGTTTTGACGCGGTGATCAGCCAGTTCGCTGATGTGCACGAGGCCATCCTTGCCCGGAAGAATTTCAACGAAAGCGCCGAAATCCTTGATGCCGGTGACGGTGCCGCGGTAGATCTTGCCTTCCTCGGCTTCGGCCGTGATCAGCGAGACCTCGCGGATGGCGGCCTGCATGGACTCATTGTTGTTGCTGAAAATCCGCACGGTTCCATCATCCTCGATGTCAATCTGCGCCTTGGTTTCATCGGTGATCCGGCGGATGTTCTTTCCGCCCGGGCCGATCAGCGCACCGATCTTCTCGGGGTCGATTTTCATCGTGTGGATGCGCGGAGCATACGGAGACAGTTCTGCTCTCGGAGCCGGCAGCACGGACTCGATCAGGTCCAGGATTTTGCCGCGGGCCACGCGGGCGCGTTCCAGGGCGCCTTCGATGATGTCCCAGCGCAGGCCGGGGATCTTCAGGTCCACCTGGAAGCCCGTAATGCCCTGACGGGTACCGGCAAACTTGAAGTCCATGTCGCCGCAATGGTCTTCCGCGCCGAGAATATCGGTCAGCAGAATGGCCTTGTCGCTCTTTTCATCTGTGATGAGGCCGATGGAAATGCCCGCTACAGGCTTTTTGATGGGCACACCGGCATCCATGAGGGAAAGCGTTCCCACGCAGATGCTGGCCATGGAGGACGAGCCGTTGGATCCCATGATTTCGGAAACAACGCGCACGGTGTACGGATAATCTTCCGGAATCACCGGCGCGATGGAACGTTCCGCAAGGGCGCCGTGACCGATTTCGCGGCGCTTGGTTGTGCCGAAGCGGCCCACTTCCCCCGTGCTGTAGGGCGGGAAGTTGTAATGAAGCATGAATTTCTTCTCGGTGTCGCCGCCCGTAATGGCATCCATGCTCTGCGTGTCGGAGCTGGTGCCCAGCGTCACGACACCCATGGCCTGGGTCTCGCCGCGATTGAACAGCGCCGAACCGTGGACGCGCGGAAGCAGGCCCACCTGACCGGCCAGCGGACGAAGCTCGTCGAAGCCGCGGCCGTCAATCCGAACACCCTTTTCAACGGCGTTCTTCCGGACCGTTTCGATCTGCAGCTTGTCAAAGGTCTGCATATACTGTTCGGCCGTCATTTCCGGGAAGGCTTCGAGCATCTGGGCCTTCAGCTTTTCAAAGAACAGGCCGGACTTCTCCTGCCGGTCCAGCTTGCCCTTGATGGTGAGAACATCCGCGAGTTCCTGTCCGCCCAGTTCACGGGCCTTTGCCAGTTCCGGGGTTTCGACGGCGGCTTCTGTGATCACCTTGTCCGGGAGCCCGAGCTTTTTGCGAAGCTCCAGCTGCGCATCAATCAGCTTTACAACAAACGGATGCCCGAACTTCATGGCGGCCAGCATGTCCGCTTCCGGAATCTCCTTCGCGCTGCCTTCCACCATCAGCATGTGATCGCGGGTGCCCGCGTAGGTCAGGTCCAGATCGCTCTCCGCGAGCTGCTTCTGGGTCGGGTTTAGAACAAACTCTCCGTTGATCCGGCCGACTTTCACCGCGGCGATCGGGCCCATGAAGGGGATTTCCGAAATCACCAGCGCCGCACTGGCGGCATTGACGCTCATCGCATCCGATTCAGTGTCGCCATCGGTCGCCAGCAGGGTGTTCACAATCTGCACATCGTTGCGATAGCCTTCCGGGAACAGAGGGCGGATCGGACGGTCGGTGACTCGCGCGATCAGAATTTCCTTCTCGCTCGGCCGCGCTTCGCGCTTGAAATAGCCGCCGGGGAACCGGCCGGCCGCGTAAAACTTGTCGCGGTATTCAATCTGCAAAGGGAAAAAGTCAATCCCTTCGCGCGGGGTTTTGGTGCAGGTCACGGCCGAAAACAGCACGTTTTCGCCCTGCTGCAGGGTAATGGCTCCGGCAGCCTGCCGGGCCAGAAGACCGGTTTCAAAACGAACGATCTTCCCGCCGATATCAACTTCGACGAATGTTGTATTATTCATATTTTTTCTCCTGATTTTGAAGTCTTGCCGAGGCAGAGAACACCCCTGGACATCCGGTTTGCGCTGAACATCAGGCATGCGGGAAACCCGGGGGCAGTCAGCCCGTTTTTCGGGGACGAATTCATGACTTGGCTATAAGGCCTGCAAGCAACAGGCCTAACGGCGCAGGCTCAGGCGCTTGATCAGCTCAGCGTAGCGCTGGCTGTCCTTGCGCTTGAGATAGTCCAAAAGCCGCCGGCGGCGGCTTACCAGAATAATCATGCCCCGACGCGAGCTGTGATCCTTTTTGTTGTCCTTCAGGTGCTCGGTCAGGTCGTGAATTCGCTTCGTAAGCAGGGCCACCTGAACTTCCACGGATCCGGTGTCCCGGTCGTGCAGTTTGTAATCCTGCTTAATAACATTTTTGGTCTCTACATCCATAACTACAGCAGACCTCTTTCTTTTCCTTTTCTTTCTTTTGCTTTTTTATGGTCGGCGGACTCTATGAAACCTCTTCGGTTTTGTAAAGCCTGATATGGGGGTTTTTTCAGACCCCGGAAGAGACCTCCGGGGACAGCGCAGGCGCAGGCGGCGGAGTGGAAGCGCTTTCTTCCGCGGCAGCCCGTGCATCCTCGGCCTTGCAGCGCGCGATAACCTCTTTTGCCAGTTGAAGATACGCAACCGCCCCCGTGGACCGGCTGTCGTAGGCGATAATGGGTTTGCCGAAGCTGGGGGCCTCGCTCAGCCGCACGGTCCGGGGAATCAGCGTTTCGTAGATTTTATCTCCAAAGTGCTGGGAAACTTCCTGCACCACCGCCTGCGAAAGGTTCGTCCGCATGTCATACATGGTCATGACAATGCCCTCGATATCCAGTTCGGGATTCGCGCCGCTCTGATGGAGCTTGCGTATGATCTCCGTCATGATGGTCAGCCCTTCCAGCGCATAATATTCACACTGGATCGGGATCAGCACCGAATGGGCCGCCGTCAGGGCATTCATGGTGAGGATGCCGAGCGAGGGCGGGCAGTCAATCAGAATGAAATCATACAGCCCGGCGTTTTTCAGGTCCGCAAGCGCGTTGCGAAGGCGGTGAAGATAGTTGTCGGTCCGCGCAATATCAACCTCGGCTCCGGCCAGATCCAGCTCAGAGGCGATCATGTCCAGGCGCTTGTATTCCGTGGCCTGAATTACATCCCGTGCGCGGCCGTCCTCGAGCAGGGCCTTGTAGATGCTCATCTCCGGCGTCTTCTCCAGCCCGACTCCGCTGGTCGCGTTGGCCTGCGGATCCAGATCAATCAGAAGAACATTCTTCTTGAGCACAGTCAGGCAGGCGGCCAGGTTAACGGTCGTGGTGGTTTTTCCCACTCCGCCCTTCTGATTTGCGATGGCTATTATCCGGGTTCCCATAATTCCCGGCGAGCATAGACGGACATCCGCCCGGGATCAAGACCGGATGCAGGCGGTTTGACATCCGACAGGCATTTTTCTTGCCAAAACCGGCATCCGTTAACAATAATCCGATCAACTGAATGGAGGTTTCCGGATGAACAGCAGCTGTTTCCGCAGAGCTTTGACCGGCGCGGTTTTTTGTTTTGCGTTCACCGCCGCCGCGGAAGTGAAACTTCCGGGAACCAAACCCGATACGGAAATCCGGATATGGGGGCAGGTCAACCGCGCCGTGCTCTATGCAGACAACGGGACCTATTCCGAGTGGTTCCATGTGGACAACGACAGCATGCCCTCGCGAATCGGCCTCGCCGGCGATTACAAGCCCCCGGAATGGGCCGGCTGGACCTTTGGCGGCCAGATCGAGCTGGGCTTCAAGTCCGACAATTCCTGCGATGTGGAATTCGAAAGCGACGATCCAGAGTTCAAGGTGGACGGCCGCAAAATCGAGGCATGGGCAAAAAATCCCCGCTTCGGCGCACTTTCAATCGGACAGGGCGACATGGCCTCCAACGGAACGGCCGAAGAGGATTTGTCCGGCACCTATGTCATCGCATACAGCCAGGTGCGCTTCGCGGCCGGCAGCCTGATTTTCGGAGATCAGACCAATTCTCCCGCCATCAAGGACGTGTTCAACAATTTCGACGGACTGCATCGCGACGACCGGGTTCGTTACGACACGCCGGCGTGGAAAGGATTCACGATTTCGGCCTCCGCCGGCGGGCACGACTTTTATGATGCCGCCCTTCGGCACAAGATGGAAATTGACGGGCATAAAATCGCCTCTGCTGTTTCGGTGGCGCAGAAGGACACGGCCGTTGACCAGTACTGCGGTTCTGTTTCGGTGCTGCTGAAGTGCGGACTGAACTTCACCGCAGCGGCAGGAGGCCAGAATGTCGAAGACGATTATTCCCCTCTGTCCTTTTACGGAAAAATCGGCTGGAAAATGGACCTCTTTTCCTGCGGCGTCACCTGCGTGGCGGTTGATTATTCGAACAACGAGGAAATCTCGCGGGCCGACGACAGTGCAGAATCCTATGCCATTGTGCTGAACCAGCGCGTGGAGCCGATCCTCTCGGATGTCTATGTGTCGGTCCGGAACTACTCTCTCGACAGGCCCGGCGAGGATTACGATGACATCCTGACCTTCATGGCCGGCATTAAGCTTGCGTTTTGAGGGCTGCGGCCACCGCCCGCGGCTACAGCAGAGAGTGCGGGCGGTGACCGCGGTGATTCAGGATAAGACAATTTGAAAACTGTAGCCGCGGGCGGTGACCGCGGCATTGTTATTCTCTCAATCCCGACGGCGCATCAAAATTCACGAATCCCTGATACGGCCACTCTTCCCCCCGCTTCACAAGGCCCGCCCGGAGAGGATTGTCGCGAACATATATCCACTTTTCTCTGTACGATTCGCCCGACCGCATGACATGGTCAAAATATTCCTTCTGCCAGACCGGAGATGAAACTGATCCGCTTTGGCAAATAGCTTTCGAAGTCCATTCTTTCCAGCCGCGCATAAAGACAGAAAGCGAGTGCCCGGTTCCGGGACTGCTCTCTGCGCAAAAAAAATGCACATGATCCGGCATAATCATATAACGCCCGACAAGCCATCCATGCAGGTCTTTCGCGGACGACAGTTCGCGGCGGATTATTTCCGCTGTATTTTGAGAAGCCAGAATCCTTTGCCGATTATATGTGCAGGCGGTGATAAAATATACTGCATTGGGAATCCACACCCGGCTGAGACGCTTTAAATGTTTATGCTCTGTCATGTCCTGAATTTGCCGCGGTCACCGCCCGCAGCTGCAGCACTCAATCCGGGGCTTTGATCAGTACGGCACGCTGATGCGGTAGTTGAGCTGCGTGGCGACGGGACCGGTGTTGGTCCAGCTCATGGATTCGACCGAAGCCGTGACCGCGCCGGACAGATCGTTCCAGATTCCCTCGCCGGCGAGAGAACTGCGGCCGGAGATATGATAGATTTTTCCCGTGACGGCATTCCATGAGATCACCGTCCCGTTCGCGCCCGGCCTGACGATTCCACCCACCTGCAGATAATCGCCGCTGTTCACCGCATCTGTTCCGGTGACGACAACTTCTTCGTAGTCCGTGTGGGTGTCGCCGTCCGTGTCGACAAGAATGAGGGAAGTGCCGGCGGAATATTCCTCTGTGTCCGCCAGCAGATCGTTATCGTCATCGTCATCGGCCAGGTTGCGCTCGCCGTCGTTATCTGTGTCATAAACAAACCCGTCGGAGGAGTCCGGAACTCCGTCGCCGTCATCATCCGCATCCAGAGAATCGGGAATGCCGTCATAATCGGAATCAAAACCGACGGTTGAGGCCTGGTAGCCGGAATGGACTGTAAAGGACGCGCTGGTCTGAACTTCGACCAGAGAATGCTGCGACACGGAGACGGAACCCTGCAGGGATGCGCTTCCGGCGCTCAGCGAGGGATCCGCCGCATTGAGCACATCCGCTTTGACTCCGAATGTTTCGCTGGTCTGGCCCGCCGCGAACAACGCGGCCGGCAGCAGCAGTAAAAATGCAGTCAGCGTTTTCATGGTCAGAACCCGATGATGTTCCCGTAAGGCAGGGTGGTGTCGTCCACCGGCACCAGCGCAATGGCGTTGGTGTTGAATGTGACATTGCCTAGATAGCAGTCCGCCATGATGATTGCGCTGTTCGTAGCAGAACATGTCGGATTCATGTCCACGGCCGCCATGGCCGCGCCAAAAAGGGTTCGGAAAACACACCCGTTGACGACAGGCGGGATGGGCTCGCCATCGTTTTCGCACAGCAGGAGCAGCGCATTGGTGTTGCCGTCGCCCACATTGAGGAATTTCGTGTGTTCAAATATGAACAGGTCGGGCCGGGTGATTGAGACGGCGGGACCGGCTTCTGTGAGAATGATGCTTTCTTCAATGATGTTCATGCCTCCGTTCAGATCAAGTGTCGGGAATTCGCTGAAATTATCCAGCGTGCTGTGGAAGATCACCATGGGTGTTTCGGGCGTGAAATCTGTCCGTATGGCGCAGCCGGCGAGCGCCCCTTCATCTGAATCACTTCCGGTGATGTCGGAGCGGGTGATGAACAGCTCACACTCATTAGTGCCGGACCCGGCGGCAAGTATGCCGTCATTCAGTCCGCCGACAACCATGGAACTGCTCACATCCGCCATGCATTCTCCCATATAAATTCCGTATTCACTCCCTTCAATGGAAGAATGGCTGATTTCGATTTCTGAATATGCGGCCAGAATTCCTCCGCTGTTTCCTCTCACGTCTGAATGCTCGACGCTTAAGTCGGAGCTGCTGCAGTTTATGGCATAGTTTTCGAAGCTTTGCACATGCGTGTCCGAGAGCTGAACGGATGCATAATCACTGTCGATCCCCCTTCCCGAAAAAGCGGAAATTCTGCAGTTCATGAGGTTGATGGAGGCGGATCCCATGTCATTCAAAGAGGAGTTGCCGATAAATACCCCATGTCCAGGATCTCCCCCCGTATCGTAAACAGAAATGCTGCTGTTCCGCATCTGGACACCTGTGTTGTATCCCCATTCCGAGTACTGATAAATGCCGTGCGCATCCTCGGTCCAGATATTGCAGTTGTCGAAATTAAGCCATCCGCAGCCGCCGTTAATGTGAATCGCGGCATCCGCACCGTTTTCGTTACCAATGCCGCACTGGATAAAATCCCCGCCGGCCGAATTTACTCCTCCGGTAACCGAAAAATAGATTCCAGCGTGCATGCGGCAGTCCTGAACGTCGAATCTGGCGCTGCTGGGGGCGGTAACAAGCAGCGACAGGTTGTCATCACTGAAGAAGTCGCAGTTGACAGCCCTCATGACGGGGCTTTCCTTCACCAAAGCCGCGCTCCCGCCGCCGCTTCCCGACCAGAGGCTGCAGTGGGACATGGCCAAGTCCACATTTCCTCCAAGCGCCAGCGCGGGGCCCGAATTGGCGGACTGGTTCTCAATTCGGCAGTCAAAGAGAATCGCCTGCCCGTCGCCTGAAAACTCCATGGCCGGGACTTCGGGGGCACCCGCCGAATTGTTCCGGAAAACGCAGTGGTCGGCCTGCCACCAGTAGGATGCCGCCACACTCGGGTCATTGTCTGAGATCGCGGGGCTTCCGCTGACAGAGATGTTTTCCAGCCGGGCGCTCTGGAGATACATGGCCGGGCCGTTGGTGCACTCGATAGTTATATCGTCCCGGTTGCCCCAGCCGGTGATCGAAACGAAGCGCTGCGTGCTGAAGGTCAGCGGGGTCGTGACCGGATACCAGCCGGGCAGGATGATGATGCTTTCAGCTTCGTCATTGTACACCGCATTCAGCGCATCCTGCAGATTGTTGAAGTCGGCCGAATCGCTGTCATCCACGAAGACGGTCCGGCCGGAACTGAGTTTTTCAAGAGTGGCGGGCCGGATGCTGACATCCGGCGAAAGCTGCTCATAAGCTGTGCTGTTTGTGGAAAACCATATTCTAAGGCTGCATTCAGAGTCGCGGAAAACCTTCCAGTCCATCGCGGTCATGCCGGGGATGAACGGATTGCCCAGTTCAATATTAAACAGACCGTTGTTTACTTCGATCTGCACGGAACCGGAGGGCTCTCCGGTTCCCGCGGAGCCGTCATTGGACCACAGGTTTTCATCGAGCATGGAAATGGCGCGCGCCTTGATCCATGCCGGGCCGGTGTAATCGCTCCCCCCGGCGGCGATGCGCCCCTGATAGTTGATGGATGCCCCCGTCACACACAGGGGGACAACGGACAGCACAACAAAAAAACGAAATACCGCTTTCATACCGCCTCCTTGGTTCCTGGGGACAGCCCGATGCATGTATTTAGCGGAAACGGGGGCGGATTTGTCAACAAAATTACGCCAAACGGGAGCTCAGGGCTGGCTGCGCTGGTCCATTTCGCTTTGCAGATAATTCACCAGCAGTTCGGCCTCGCGGGCATCGGCATCGCGCATGGCATGAAGAATGTCGCGAACGGTGATCAGGCCCTCGATTTTTCCCTTGTGCAGAACGGGAAGATGGCGGATTTTCTTCTTGATCATAACATCCATGGCTTCCTGGATGTTTTCCTCGGGATCCACGGTCAGCAGGTTGCGGGTCATGATGTCGCCCACAGTGACTTTGTCGAAATCGGCCCGGGCATGGCACTGCCGCATGATGTCGCGTTCGCTGACAATGCCGAGCAGATTTTCCTCCTCGTCCGCAACCAGTAGCGCGCCGATTTTCATCTCGCATGCAATCCGCACCATTTCCCGCAGAGTGCAGTTTTCGCGGATGGTGAACAGTTTGCCGCTTCCCTTGCTTTCGATAACCTGCCGCACCTTCAGATTTTCCATCGCGATAGTCTCCGGATTTCAGAAATATACTGGAAAGAGAACATTTTTCACTCCGGCGCGTCAAATTCTTTCGACCGGAAGCGGTGCGCATGGTATGGATGGCCGGCAGAAGATGAATACAGCCGATTTCGATTACAATCTCCCGGCGGAACTGATCGCGCAGGAGCCGCCGCCGTCCCGCGAGGACGCGCGGATGATGGTGGTGCGCCGCGACACCCGGACATGGGAGCACCGCCGCGTGGGTGAGTTGCCGGAATTCCTGCGCGCGGGCGACCTGCTGGTGCTGAACGACACACGGGTCATCCCCGCAAGGATTTTCGGCAGGAAGGAATCCGGCGGCCGGGTCGAATTTCTCCTCCTGGAGGAGCTGGAGAGCAATGTCTGGGATGTCCTGATGCGCTGTTCGCGGCGGCCGAAGCCGGGCGCGCGGGTCACGCTCGAATCGGGCCGGGCCGAGGCCGAAATTCTTGAAGACGGCGCAATGGGCCGCGCCCGGATCCGGATTCACTGCAACGGCCCCTTCCTGAACATTCTTGAGGAAGACGGCCACGTGCCGCTGCCGCCCTACATCACGCGACCGGACTCCCCCGCCCGCGACCGGGACCGCTATCAAACGGTTTACGCGAGAGCCCCCGGCGCCGTGGCCGCGCCGACAGCCGGACTGCACTTCACCGGCGAACTCTTCCAGGCGCTGGAAAAACGCGGGGTGGGCAGCGCCCACATCACCCTCCATGTAGGCATCGGAACATTCCGGCCCGTCGCCAGCGACCGGGTGGAGGACCATGTGATGGATGAAGAGCGCTACGAAATTTCCCCGGCGGCGGCGGATAAAATCAATTCCGCGCGAAAGGCCGGCGGGCGGATTATCGCGGTCGGAAGCACCTCGGTGCGGACTCTGGAGCACTGCGCAAACGCGGATGGAACCATTTGCGCGGGAAGCGGACGATCGGGGCTGTTCATTCATCCCCCCTACACGTTCAGGATCGTGGATGCCATGCTCACCAACTTCCACCTGCCGCGCTCCACCCTCCTGATGATGGTCTGCGCGCTGGCGGGGAGGGATTTCATGATGAAAGTGTATGAAGAAGCGGTCAGGGAGCGCTATCGCTTTTTCAGCTACGGGGACTGCATGCTGATTTTATAATGAGAAATCTCTTCATAATGTGGAAATATCCCCGGATGGCCGCCTGGTTCATTCTCGGGACCTTTTTCCTTCTGCTGGCGCGGCTGCCGTTTTTTGCGGCCCCCATGATCCCGCATTATCTTGAATTCAATCCGGGGGTTGCACTGGTTCCGCTGCTGGGGGTTTTCTGGGGACCGGCGGCCGTGTGGAGCGCGCTGGCGGCCAGCCTCCTCGGCGACTGGATCACCGGCATCTGGAGCAGCCTGTCCATCTTCAAGGCCGTCGGCATGGCCTCCATGGCCTTCACGGCACAGTATCTTTGGGACACCGGCGCGCCCAACGCCTACGCGGGCCGCAAGCACACGCATTCGTGGGTGAGCACCATTCACTATCTTCACGCTGCCACCGCGGGCTGCTTTGTTTCCGCCGCATGGACCGGGCTGGGCGCGGACATGTCGCGCCTGTATCCCTTCCCCTACATTTCCGCGCTGGTCCTCGTGCATCATCTGATCTTCACCAACCTGCCGGGAATCGCATTCTACCGCTTCACGGTGAGGGAAGTGCTGCCCGACTGGGGCAACTGGCGCAGCGCCATGGAAAATGAATATCCCATTCCGGTTCCGACGCATTTCACCTCGGTAGCGGTATGGGTCACGGGCACCGGCGCGTGCGTCGCGGGCTGGGTGGTCAGCGCCGTCTTCTACCGCATCACCCCGCTCAAAGCCTATGTGCTGGGCAACTGCTGCGGCACGGGTCTTGCCGCAATCCTGATCCTCTTCCTCGCCGCCCACAGCTTCCTGCTCCTTCGCGGACCGCGGCATAAAAAGAAACGATAAAGCGTCCGCTGTATGGCGAGATGAGATGCGGCAGACAGAATGGTAATTTCCACTGAGCGGAAGTATTTCGGAGGAAATATCCAGGAATTGGAAAATCTTGAATGCCCCGTTTAGGCTGGAAAATCCAGCGGGCTGACCTGTTCCTTGAGTGTGCGGCTGGGAATTGTGTGCGTATAGATCATCGTGGTGCGGATGTCACTGTGCCCCAGCATCTGCTGGATCGTGCGCACATCATAGTTTGCCGCCAGCAGGTGACTTGCAAATGTGTGCCGGAAGGTGTGGCAGGTCACCCGTTTCGGAATCCGCGCTTTCCGCGCGGCAGCCCGCAGCGCCTTTTGCAGCTCGGACTCATGCATGTGATAGCGCCTTCGTTCATTCTCTTCGGGTATGAGAGTCAATGTTCGGGCCGGGAAAAACCACTGCCAGATAAACTCTCTGGCGGCTGATTTCCACTTGCGGTCCAGTGCGCCTGGCATGAAAACCCCGGCATAGCCCGCGGCAAGGTCCTTTTCGTGAAGATTCACGACCTTCTCCATGTGCGCTTTCAGCTCGGGGATCAGGGATTTTGGCAAAGGCACGGTGCGATCTTTCTTCCCCTTGCCGTCATGGATCGTCAGGACTGCGTCATCAAAATTGAAGCAGTGGACCCGAAGGTTGAGGCACTCGGACATCCGCAGACCGCAGCCGTAGAGGAGCTGGACCACCAGCAGGTGCGGAGCGCTCATCTCGGAAAGAATCCGGGCCACCTCCTCCCGGCTTAATACAACCGGAATATATCTCGTGCGGCGGGCGCGCACCACGGTGTCCTTCAAGTCGTAATCGACCTTGAGAATTTCACGGTAGAGAAACAAAAGCGCGTTGAATGCCTGATTCTGTGTGGATGCCGTCACGCGTTTTTCGACCGCCAGATGCGTCAGGAAACGCCGCGCATCGTCTGCAACCAGTTCGACAGGCGGTTTATTCCCGATGAATTTCTGGAACTGCCTGATCCATGTGGCATAGGTCTGCAGCGTTTTCGGGGAATACTGCCGCAGTTTGATTTCCTGTTTCAGCAGGGTATAGCATTCATCCCATGGCTTGCGCTTGTTTTCAACTGTTGCGGATGATTCAGGTGCGGCGGCCCATGTCTTCATCAGGTTGTAATACAGTCCGATGCATGCGGCGGCCTGCGTCTGCTGCGCAGCAGACTGATTCTTTGCCGCCATTTTATGCAGAAAGAGCTGCAGGCTGTCGGGGTCGCGCGGGGGGTGCCGATACTTCAGGCAGAAATCGAGATAGAACCGGAGCCATTTGAGATAATCCTGACGCTGTTCTACGGGAACAGCCCGCTCCCGCATCACTCTTAGAAAAGCCGCTTTTAAACTCTGTGGCAACCTCTTCATGGGAAAAGACAGAAAACCTTCTATCACGCCTAAATGCGTGAACACAAGAAAGGATTTCGCCATTTTGGGCCACATTTGGGCCCTTTTTGCTTGACTTTATGTTTTAAATCTGTAGATAGAGAGAAAACTTACCAATAACTTGTTCCTCCGGACG
>Ga0116143_10000490_pt1 | contig 54518 bp, 55 predicted proteins | sample AD_UKC034_MetaG_FD_89745 | JGI IMG/M metagenome (GOLD analysis project Ga0116143, IMG submission 89745) | Active sludge microbial communities of municipal wastewater-treating anaerobic digesters from USA - AD_UKC034_MetaG | ecosystem: Engineered > Bioreactor > Anaerobic > Digestate | place: USA... | reverse complement strand
CCGCACAACGAACCCTCACGCTGCTCGCGCCGCCCAACAAGCGCAGCTTCCTCGCACCATTGCCGCAATCAGCAGCAAAGCCCACCACCGCGTCGATTGGCGTTTCCTTCACGGCTTCTCAGGGGTGAGGGATCGCGATCAGGCGCGCGCGTAGAGCGGCAGCAGCGCCCCGCTGACTTCGCGGTTGGCGGGCGATGCCAGCTGCAGCAGCGTCTGCGCCGCCGCGTCGGGTGAAAGCCAGCGACTGCTGTCGGCCTGCGGCATCGCGCGCCGATTGGCCGGGGTGTCGAGCGTCGAAGGCGCGATCGCGTTCACGAGGATGTGCTCGTCCTTCAGCTCCTCGGCCAGCGCGACCGTGAGTGCCGCCACCGCGGCCTTGCTGGTGGCGTAGGCCGCCATCCCCGCACCCCGGCGCGAATCCAGGCCCGGGCGCGCGGCGACATTCACGATGCGCCCGCCACGGCCCGTGCGCCGCATTCCGCGCACTGCGGCACGGCAGCAGAGGAAGGCCGTGAGCGTGTTCATCTCGAACTGGTGCACGAAGTGCGCGCGCGTGGTGTCGCCGACGCCAGCCATCGCGAAGCCGCCGGCGAGGTGAATCGAGGCCCAGAGTTCGGGCACGCCGTCGTAGAAGCGGTCGACCGCGGCCTCGTCGACGAGGTCCACCCCCGCGACGAGGTGCAGGTGCCGGTGCCGGACAAGGCCTGTACCGCTCGCCTCGCGCGCAGGCACGTGGCAGATCGCGCCCGCCTGCAGCAGGCGCTCGACCACCACCGCGCCCAGCGCACCCGTGCCGCCGGTGACGACGACGTTGCGGTTCACGAACTCGTCCTGCATGCCCTCTCCTTCCTTCGTGCGGCCACGGTTTCACGGCAGCGGCGTCACGAGAGCGGCTCGCCCGTGTCGGGCGGCCGCCCCCTGTGCTCGAGCTGCAACAGCCAGCGCTTGCGCGCGATGCCGCCACCGTAGCCGGTCAGGCTGCCATCGCTGCCGATCACGCGGTGGCAGGGCACGATCAGGCTGATCTTGTTCTGGCCGTTCGCGGCGGCCACCGCGCGCGTCGCGCTCGGCCGCCCAATGCTGCGCGCCTGCTCGCCGTAGCTGCGCGTCTGGCCGTGGGGAATCTCGAGCAGCGCGCGCCAGACCTCGATCTGGAACGGCGTGCCGACCAGGTCCAGCGGCAGGTCGAAGCGCCGGCGACGGGCCGCGAAGTACTCGGCAAGTTCTCGGCCCAGGCGCTCGCAAAGCGCGCTGTCGCCGTCCTGCGCCGGCCCGCCGCGCGCGGCTTCCACCTGCTCGATCTCGCGCGCCAGCCCGCGCGTGTGCTCGGTGAACTCGAGCAGGCACAGGCCCGCGGGCGAAAGCAGCGCGGTCATCTCGCCAAGCGGCGTCGGGTAGCGATGGCGGATCAGGTTCATCGGCGGCAACCGCGGCAGGCGCGCGCAAGCCTAACGGCTTTCGCCTCGCCGCGGCGCAGCGGCCGTGAACGCTGCGACGCCGCCATGGCTTGCGCTGTCCCGCATTGACGCCCCGGCGCTTTTCCGCAATCCTCGCTGCCTTACCTCGAACCCGGAGAGCCCGCATGCGTGCATCGATCGCCGCCGCCCTGGCCTGCCTGCTGACGGCCGGCGTGGCCGCCACCGCCAGCGCCCAGACCAAGATCAACATCGGCATCGTCGTCAACCCGAGCTTCGTGCATGCGCGCGCCGCAAACTGGTTCAAGGACTGCCTGGACAAGGACGTTCCGGGCAAGTTCGACGTCGTCGTCCACCACTCGGCCGTGCTCGGCAGCGAGACGCAGGTGCTGCAGCAGATCCAGCTCGGCACGACGCAGATGTCCGTCAGCACGACAGGGCCCGTCGAGGCCTTCGTGCCCGAGATCAAGGCGCTCGAGATGCCCTTCCTCTTCCCCTCCTACGAGGCGGCCGACAAGGTGCTGGATGGCCCCATCGGACAGGACCTGAAGAAGCGCTTCGAGAAATCCGGCTTCGTCGCGCTGGCATTCCTGGACAACGGTTTTCGCAACGTCACGAACTCCAAGCGCGACGTGAAGGAGCCCACCGACCTCAAGGGCCTGAAGATCCGCACGATGGAAGCGCCCACGCACCTGGCGATCTGGCGCGCCCTGGGCGCCAACCCGACGCCGATGGCCTGGCCCATCTTCACCCAGTTGCAGCAGGGCGTGATCGACGGCCAGGAGAACCCGATCGCCGTCATCCATGCCGCCAAGCTTCCCGACGCGGGGCAGAAGTACCTCTCGCTCACGCGGCACGTCTATTCGGCGCTGGTGTTCGTCGCCAACAAGCGCTTCGTCGACAACCAGCCCGAGGCCGATCGCAAGGCGCTCTTCCAATGCGCGCAGACGGCCGCGGTCGAAGGGCGGCGCTTCATCCGCGACAACGAGCGCCAGCAGCTCGCCGAGCTCAAGGCGCAAGGCATGCAGGTCGACGAGAACCCCGACCTCGCCGCCTTCCGCAAGGCCACGCAGCCGGTGATCGACTCGCTCTCCGGCGACACCAAGAAGCTCGTCGAGCAGATCCGCGCCACGGTTCAATAGCCCACGAGGCGAAAGACGAGCGACGGGCACCGGCCGGCTCATGCGAGCGCGCACGCACCGATGAACGCGCTGCGACGTCTCAGTGCCGCGCTCAACAAGGCGGTCGAGCTCCTGCTCATGCTCATCGGCGCCGTCATCTGCGTGATCCTCTTCGCGCAGGTGGTGTACCGCTACGCCGGTGATTCGCTGGGCTGGTCCGAGGAGGTCAGCCGCCACCTGCTGGTGGCCATCACCTTCCTCGGCGGCAGCGTGGCGTACAAGCGCGCGAACTTCATCGGCCTGCAGGGCATCGGCCACCGCTTCGGCCCTGCGTTCCAGCGCCTCGTCGTGCTGCTGCTGCAGTGGCTGACGCTGGCCTGCTTCGGGCTCATCGCCTGGTTCGGCACGGCCTACACGCTGAAGGCGGCCGAGCACACTTCGGCCTCGCTGCAGATCCCGATGTCGATTCCCTATGCGGTGATCCCGCTATCGGCGCTCGTCTTCATCGTCCACGTGCTGGCCGACATGACGGGCGCGCCGCGCCGGGACGGGCCGTGATCGTCATCCTCGCCTTCGCGGCGCTGTTCCTGCTGATCGCGCTCGGGCTGCCGATCGCGCTCTCGATCGGCCTGCCCGCGATCGGGCTCATCCTCACCCCGGGCGTCTTCCCGCCCGAGGTCGACTGGGGCGGCCTCGGGCAGACCATCGTGCAGCTGCTCTTCGCCGGGGTCGATTCCTTCGACCTGCTGGCGGTGCCGCTCTTCATGCTCGCGGGCTCGATCATGGAGCGCGGCGGCATCTCGCAGCAGCTCATCGACTTCTCGGACTCGCTCGTCGGCTGGATGCCCGGGGGCCTGGCGTGCGCGGTCATCGTCGCCTCGATGTTCTTCGCCGGCATCTCGGGTTCGGCGGCCGCGGACACCGCGGCACTCGGCGCGGTGGCGATCCCGGCGATGGTGCGCCAGGGCTATCCGGCCCCCTTCGCGGCCGCGCTCGTGGCCGCGGGCGGTGCCATCGGCGTCATCATTCCGCCGTCGATCCCGATGGTCATCTACGGCTTCCTGACCAACGTCTCGATCGCCGAGCTCTTCGCCGGCGGCCTGATGGTCGGCCTGCTCTTCGGCCTGTCGTTCATGGCGGTGGCGGTGTGGAAGTCGCTGCGCCACGGCTACGGCACGCGGCGCGCGTTCTCGCTGCGCCTGGTCTTCAGCTCGCTGCGCAGCGCGCTGTGGTCGCTGGGAGCGCCGGTGATCGTCCTCGGCGGCATCCTGAGCGGCATCGTCACCGTGACCGAGGCCGCGGCGGTGGCGGTGTTCTACGCGCTGCTCGTCGCCATCTGGATCAACCGCCAGCTGCGCTGGCGCGACCTGCCTGGCCTGCTCGTCGAATCGCAGGTGATCGCCGCGACCATCCTCTTCATCATCGCGATGGCCAAGGTCTTCACCTGGCTGGTGGCGATGCAGCAGACGCCGATGATGGTGCAGAACGCGATCGCCGCGATGGCGCTGCCCCCCTGGGGACTGCTGCTGCTGGTGATGGCAGGACTGCTCGTCGTCGGCTGCGTGATGGAGACCACCGCGGCGCTGATCCTGCTCGTGCCGGTGCTGGCGCCGCTGACCGTGCACATGGGCATCGACCCGATGCACTTCGGCGTGCTCGTCGTCGTCAACCTCGCCATCGGCATGCTCACGCCGCCGGTGGGCATCTGCCTCTTCGTGAGCTGCGGCATCGCCGGCATCACGCTCGGCCAGATCGGTCGCGCCGTCGTCCCCTTCGTGCTCGCAGCGATCACCGCGTTGCTCGTCGCCAGCTACTGGCCGCCGCTCACCACCTGGCTGCCGACGCTGATCTATCGCTGAGCGCGCACGTCGGCGCAGGGCTGCAGCGTCACCGGCCCCTTCTTGCCGCCGAGCACCGCCGACAGCGCGCGGCAGCGCCCGTCGATGCAGAGCCGGTAGTCGTCACCGAACTCGGAGTGCGCGAGCGTGATGCTGCGCCGCCAGGGGTCGGCGGGGCGATAGACCCAGGCCCCGTCGACGAGCATCGCGCCCACTGGCGGCTCCATGCCCGCGCCCGAGCCGCGAATGCGCGCCGCGACGAGGAAGAGCCAGGGTCCGGCGACGAGGTACTCCTCCTGCCACCACTGCTTCTCGATCGTGTGCTGCCAGGCGAGCGTGAAGCCGCGTGCCGGCAGCACCTGCGTCGCCATGCCGACGCTGATGCACAGCGCCGCGGCCAGGCTCACCGGCTCGGCGCGCGCGGCGCGGCGGCGGGCCCTGCCGCACGGCGAGCGCGCACGCGCCAGCCGTGCCAAAGCATCAGCAGCGCCGCCAAGGCGATACCGGCCTCGTCGGTGATCGGCATCGCCACCACCAGCAGCACCGCGGCGACCAAGGCGAGCACGCGCTCGAGCAGTCTCAGCGGCGCGAACCAGTAGCCGATCGCGGCGCCGCCCCAGAGCAGGATGCTCAGCAGCGCCTTGAAGACGACGTAGGCGGTGTCGACGAGCGACCCGCCCTGCAGCATCAGCGCCGGCGCGTACACGGCCATGTACGGGACGGCGAAGCCCGCGATCGCGATGCGCATCGCCTGCAGGCCGATCTTCATGCCGCTCTCGCGCGCGATCGGTGCCGCGGCGAAGGCCGCCAGCGCCACCGGCGGCGTGAGGTCGGCCATGATGCCGAAGTAGAAGACGAACATGTGCGAGACGATCAGCGGCACGCCCAGCTCGAGAAGTGCGGGCGCGGCCAGCGAGCTGGTGATGATGTAGTTGGGGATCGTCGGAATGCCCATGCCCAGCACCAGGCACACCAGCATCGTGAGGACGAGGCTCAGGAAGAGGCTCTTCTCGCCCATCGCGATGATGTAGCCGGCAAAGGTCGTCGCCGCGCCGGTGAGCGTGAGGATGCCGATGATCACGCCCACGAGCGCGCAGGCCACGCCCACCGGCAGCGCGTGGCGCGCACCGTCGGCCATCGCCGCGACCGCGTCGGCCAGCGTGGCGCGCCCGCCCTTGGCGAAGGCCAGTCCCAGCGCCATGACCGCCACCAGCGCGACGGTGGCGCCGATGCCGTACTTGAAGAAGCCCGAAGCGGCGACGCCGATGACGACCCAGAAGAGCAGTCGCACGCCCAGCGCGCCCAGGCGCGAGGCGAGCGCGAAGCCGAAGATCAGCACCACCGTCAGCGCCAGCGAGACCATGCCCGAGAACAGCGGCGTATAACCCGAGAAGAGCAGGAACACCAGCATCAGCAGCGGCAGCACCAGGTACCAGCGCTGGCGCACGGCGGCCCAGGGGTTGGGGCACTCCTCCTTCGGGATGCCGACCAGCCCGGCGCGTCCGGCCTCGAGATGCACCGTCACGAAGGCGGTGAAGAAGTAGAGCAGGGCCGGGATCGTCGCGGCCTTGCAGATCTCCACGTAGGGGATGTTGATGGTCTCGGCCATGATGAAGGCCACCGCACCCATCACCGGCGGCATGATCTGGCCGCCCATGCTCGCGGTGGCCTCGACGCCCCCGGCAAACGCGGGCCGGTAACCGAAGCGCTTCATCAGCGGGATCGTGAACTGCCCCGTGGTCACCACGTTGGCCACGCCCGAGCCGTTGATCGTGCCCATCAGCGCCGACGACACCACCGAAACCTTCGCCGGCCCGCCCTGCCGGTGGCCGAAGAGCCCGAGCGCGAAATCGGTGAAGAGCTTGATCATCCCCGCCTGCTCGAGGAAGGAGCCGAAGAGGATGAAGAGGAAGATGTACGAGCTCGACACGTAGGTCGGCGTGCCGTAGATGCCCTCGGTGCCGAAGCCGAGCTGCCCGATCACCTGGTCGAGCCCGTAGCCGCGGTGCGCGAGCGTCCCCGGCAGGTACTCACCGAAGAGCCCGTAGAGCAGGAAGACGGCGCAGATCAGCGGCAGCGCGATCCCCATGACGCGACGCGCGGCCTCGAAGACGAGCGCGATGGAGACGATGCCGATCACCATGTCCCAGTTCGTCAGGTCGCCCGAGCGCTGCACCAGATCGGCCTCGAACACCCAGTGGTAGAGGCCGGCGACGAAGCCCAGCCCGCCGATCACCCAGCCGAGCCAGCGCCGCGACAGCGGCGGCATCAGCAGGAAGGTCATCAGCAGCAGGAAGCCCACGTGCACCGCGCGCACCACCGAACTGGAGACCGGGCTGAAGGCCGCGGTGACGATCTGGAAGGCCGAGAACGCGACCGCCACGGCGAAGACCGCGCGCGGAAACGGCGCGCTGCCGTGCTGCAGGTCGGCGTCGGAAGCGATCGAACTCATGGCGGCGCCTCACGGGTGGGGCTGCGGGGAATCGAAAATGGCACAGCGCAGGCTGTGCCATTGGGCTGGGTGACGACCGACTCCGGTCCTACTTCAGCAGCCCGGCTTCGCGGTAGTAGCGCTCGGCACCCGGGTGCAGCGGCACCGGCACCGCCTTGGGCGCCTCCGCGGCGCTGATCGCCTTGGCCGCGGCGTGCGCGGCGACCATCTGGTCGAGATGGGTGAAGAGCGCCTTGGTCATCGCATGGACCAGATCCTCGGGCACCTTCTCGCTCGTGACGAGGAAGTTGCGCACCGCCACCGTCGGCACGTCCTGCGCCTGCCCGGTGTAGGTGCCCGCCGGGATCGTGGCTGCCTGGTAGGCGGCGTCACCGATCCTGGCGACCACGTCCGCCGGCACGGCGACGACGTTGATCGGCACCGAGGTCGAGAGGTCGCGGATCGAGGCCACGCCCAGGCCCGCGGACTGCAGCGTGACGTCGAGCTGCCGGTTCTTCATCAGCTCGACCGACTCGCCGAAAGGCAGGTACTCGACCTTGGAGAAGTCCTGATAGCTCAGCCCTGCGGCCTTGAGGATGGCGCGTGCGTTGAGCTCGGTGCCCGAGCGCGGCGCGCCCACGGAAATGCGCTTGCCCTTGAGGTCGGCCATCGTCTTGATGCCCGAATCGGCGCTGGCGACGATCTGGATGTAATTGGAATAGATGCCCGCCACGGTACGCAGGTTCTTCAGCGGCGCCTTGAAGCCGGCGTCCTCGACCCCCTTCCAGGCGTCGGAGAGAGAATCGCCGAGCGTGAAGGCGATCTCGCCGCGGCCGGCCTGGATCAGGTTCAGGTTCTCCACCGACGCCTTGGTCGCCTGCACGCTGACCTTGACCTCGGGCATGGCCTTGCCGTAGATCTGACCGAGCGCGACCCCCAACGGGTAGTAGACGCCGCTCTGGCCGCCGGTGAGGACGTTGACGAACTTCTGTTGCGCGCCGGCCAGAGGCGCAACGGCGATCAGGGCCACCCCGGCCAGCGCGGCGGCGGCGGTGCGAATGCGAGCACGGTACATCGGATATGTCTCCTGGGAAGCATTGGAAATCGCCCGGCCCGCGGCCGACACAGCCCCATGGAGACACTGCGATCGGACCCGCGAATCGACGCGGGCCAGTATAGAGGCCAGCACGCGCCGCTCCCACGCCGGCGGTGTCCACCCGCGCCAGGCATGGCCGCAGCCCCGCGTGGCGCGGGGATCTCAGGCAAGAACGGCTTGGGGACTATCCAGACCCTTGCAAGACGGGCGATATGTCGAAGCCGTTGAGCGAGGAAGCCCGGCGGATGCTGACGAACGCGCCTCGCTATGGCAAATCGCCCTACGTCTGTCCAGCCATCAACGATCACGACAAACCACTCGGCCCCCATTCCTACTGCCAGGCGTGGCGCCGCATCCTTGATCGCGCCGGCGTACCGAAGACAAGACCGTGGCGATGTTCATGCGCTACGTCCACACCGACGACGACCCGGTGCGCAAGGCAGCCGAGTTGGTGGCGAGCCGGCGCAAGTCTGTCGTCGGCGCGCGCCAGGACCCGAAAAAGGTGATCGCATGATCAGTGGCCAGCGCCCTGCCAAGTCGGCCACGATTGTCGTGTCGCCATCACGCCAATCGGCCCGACAGCCCTCCCCGCCCGTGCAACGCGCCGGAGGCTGGAGAAGTATGCCCGTTTCGGGTATAGTTTGGAGGTCGAGATGACGCGCATCCTCAAGCGAAAGGATTTTGCACGGTGGCAGACGGGCGAGAAACTGCCCGATGCCGCCTTGTGCAAAGCGGTTCAGGAGATGGAAAGCGGTCTGATTGACGCGGACTTGGGCGGTTTCCTCTACAAGAAGCGGGTTGCCCGCCCCGGCGGCGGCAAGAGCGGCGGCTACCGCACGCTGCTGTCGGCCCGGATCGGTAGCCGCTACGTGTTCCTGCATGGGTTCCCCAAGAGCGACAAGGCGAACATCACGCAGGACGAGAAGAAGGCACTGCAATTCGCCGGCAAGGTGTTCCTGGAACTGTCCGTCGAGGCTTTGTCGAAGGCGCTGCAGTCGGGCGTGTTATTAGAGGTGCATTGTGAGCAAGATCATTGAATCCCTGCGTGGCGACCTGGCTGCACTCCACGAAGCGGGAGCGATCAGCAAGGTGACGATGCGCGAATTCGACGCGATCTGCCCGCCGCCGGTGCGGGAGTTCAGCGCTGCCGACATCAAACGCCTGCGCGAAGCCTTGAAGTTCAGCCAGCCGGTGTTCGCTCTTCATTTGCACACCTCGGCCTCAACCGTACGCAAGTGGGAGCAAGGCGACACCCATCCCACCGGGCCGGCCCTCAAGCTGCTCAACGTCATCGCCGACAAGGGCCTGGAGGCCATCATCTGATGCCTGACAAGGGAGACAGGTATTGGCGAAACGAATTGACCCTTTCAGCTAACCTTCGCCGCTCCGACTTGAGGCCGCCAACCTATTCCTCGAACAATTCAGAGTGCGTGCCAGCCCGCACAAAGATGATGGCGTTGCCATCCAGACGGTAGATGAGCAGGAAGTCGCCGCCGATGTGACATTCCCGGTGATCGGCCCAATCGCCCTTGAGCGGGTGGTCCAGCCATTCGGGGCCCAGTGGCGCATCGTTGCCAATGAGCAGCAGCATCGCCTCCTTCAGTCGCTTCAGGTCGTATCGGCCTGAGCGCGAGAGGCGCTCCCAGTCTTTGAGAAAGGTCTTGGTGTAATCGCACGCTCTGGGCGGCGCTGCCCGCTTACTGCTGGCGGGCTTTTTGGCTTGCGCCGAAACTGGCGTTTTCGAGGTCATCGATCAGGGCGTCGGCAGAGTCAAATCGGGCAGCACGGGCCTTGGCCATGGCGCGGGCCTCAATCATCGCTGCACGAGTCTGGGCGTTGGGCACCTTCAACTCCAGCGGAAACGCTTGGTCATTGACCACGCGCTTGAGCAGGATGCGAACCGCGTCGGACACGGACAACCCCATGGCTGCGAGCGCCTCGCTGGCTTGCATCTTGATTTCGTCGTCCACTCGGACGTGCAGCATCGTGGAACGGGCCATGGTCAGATCCTCCGTTCCCACGATTGTGTATCTCGTTTGCGATACAGTCAAGCGACCACTGACGATGCTCTGACGGCGTTCGATGTCTGACCGGTGGCCTTGGTTGACGATGAACCGGCGCGCGTAAGTTGTTGATTTTGCATGACCATCATCTGCACCTACCCGCAGGCCAAACAGAGAAAAGAGACGGCTCTGGCCGAGAAAGTGGCTGACTTCGGGCGTTTCGGCCGGTGGTCACCCGCAGCACGGATGGCGGCAACCCCGCGTGGCGCGGGGATTTCAGGCAAAAAAAAAGGGCCCGGAGACTATCCAGACCCTTGTGAGTGGTGGAGACGAGGAGGATCGAACTCCCGACCTTCGCATTGCGAACGCGACGCTCTCCCAGCTGAGCTACGTCCCCGACAAGCCGGACACTATAGCAGCTTCGCGGCGCGCGCTCCCCGCGCGGGCCGGCGCTGCACATACCATTGCGCGCAGCAACCCCGACTCCGAAGAGGCACGCCCGATGCGACGCATGAATGACCCCGACTGGCTCGACCAGCAGTACAACGCCCGCGCCGCGGTACCCGATGCCGCCGCGCACATCGGCAAGTGGGCGGCCGCATCGGCGCACACGCGCGCACATGCGCCGGCCGTGCTGGATCTACGCTACGGCGAGGGCGCCGGCCAGACGCTGGACCTGTTCCCGACCACCGCGACGGCGGCACCGGTGCTCGTATTCCTGCACGGCGGCTATTGGCGCGCGCTCGACAAGGCGGACGCGTCCTTCGTCGCGCCTTCGTTCACCGCGGGCGGCGCCCTCGTCGTCGTGCCCAACTATCCGCTTGCGCCGGCGGCGACCCTCGAGCAGATCACGCTGAGCGTGGCGCACGCGCTCGAATGGACCTGGCGCCACGCGGCCGAGCATGGCGGCGACCCCAAGCGCATCGTCGTCGCCGGGCACTCCGCGGGCGGCCACCTGGCGACGATGATGCTCTGCTGCCGCTGGAAGCAGATCGCCGAGGACCTGCCGGCGCAACTGGTGCAGGGAGCCTTGTCGATCTCGGGCCTCTACGACCTCGAGCCCTTGCGCCATGCGCCCTTCCTGCGCGACCTGGGACTGACGCCGGCCACGGTGAAGCGCCTCAGCCCGGCCTTCTTCCCGCGCCCCAAGGGCAAGCTGATCGCGGTCGCCGGGGCGCTGGAGAGCGAGGAGTTCCGGCGCCAGAACCAGCTCATCCGCGACGTCTGGGGGCCGACCGCCGTGCCGGCGTGCGAAACCGTTCCGGGCGCCGACCACTTCGGCATCCTGCGCGAGCTCGCCGACCCGGCTGCGCGCGTGCACGCGCTGGCGCGGCAACTGCTCGGGCTCGCCTGATCCCGCGCCGCCGGGCCGCCTACGCCGCGCGCGCCAATCGTGCCGCCAGTTGCCGCGACGCCCACCAGGCGTGGCCGCTGTAGACCGCCAGCGCGGTCCAGATGAAGACGAAGCCGATGAGCCGCGCCGGCTGCATCGGCTCGCGGAAGACGGTGATGCCGAGGACGAACTGCACCGTCGGCGAGATGTACTGCATCAGGCCGACGGTGGCCAGCGGCAGGCGCCGCGCCGCGGCGGCAAAGAGCAGCAGCGGCAGCGCCGTCAGCGGCCCGGCCAGGAGCAGCAGCGCATTCAGCGTCCAGTCGCCGCGCGCCATCGCGCCGCCCGGTTGCAGCGTGAACCACACCAGAAGCGGCAACACCAGCGGCGCCAGCACGATCGTCTCCAGCGTCAGGCCTTCGAGCGCACCCAGCGGCGCCGTCTTGCGCAGCAGGCCGTAGAGCCCGAAGCTCAGCGCCAGGATCAGCGCCACCCAGGGCAGGCGGCCGGAGTCGATGGTCAGCCACAGGACGCCGGCCGCGGCCAGCGCCACCGCCAGCCACTGCGCCGGCTGCAGCCGCTCGCGCAGCACCAGCACGCCCAGCAGCACGCTCACCAGCGGGTTGATGAAGTAACCGAGGCTCGCATCCAGCACGTGGCCGTTGACGACGGCGTAGACGTAGACGAGCCAGTTCACGCTCAGCAGCAGCGCGCTGGCGACGAAGACGAGCCATCTGCGCGGCTCCCGCCGCAAAGCCGGCAACCAGGCCCAGCGTCGCATGACGGTGAGCACGACCAGCAGCAGCAGCAGCGACCACACCGAGCGGTGCACCACGACCTCGAGCGGCGGCACGCTCGCCAGTTCGCGCAGGTACAGCGGGAACAGGCCCCAGATGCCGAAGGCGGCGAAGGCGTACAGCAGACCAGGGTTCATGCCGGTGGGATTCTCACCGCCCGCGGGTTCTCCCGCTTGGCCGGGGCAGGGCAGGACGCGCGGACGCGCCCGCTACTTCAGGTAGCCCCAGGCCTTCAGCCGCCCCTGCGCATAGCTCGCCGCCTCGCCTTGCGCGCCGCCCTGCAGGAAGGCGGCGTACTCGCGCGCGGCGTCGGGCCGGCGACCCATGCCCTCGAGCGAAACGCCCTTCAGGAAGCGCGTCCCCGGGTCGCCGGGCAGCAGGCGGTCGTAGGCCTGCAGGTCCTCGTAGGCGCCGCCGGGGTCGCGCAGCCCGAGCTTGAGCGTGGCGGCGAGCTTGGCCGCCTGAGCCTCCTGCGGGTAGATCCGGCGCGCGGTGTCGGCGTAGCGGCGCGCCTCCTGCAGCTTGTCCTGGGCCGCCAGGCACTGCGCCATGCGCAGGTTGGCCGGGTAGTCGCGCGGCGTGGCGCGCAGCGCGGCCTCGAACCGGCCCTGCGCCTGCGCCAGCGCCTTCTTGCTCATCGCCACTTCGCCGCTCTGGCAGGCGTCGATGGTCGGCTTCAGGCGCCGCAGCGCGGCGGTGCGGTCCATGAAGCGCTCGCGCGCGGCGGGCGCGTTGGCGCTGGCGGCGTAGGTCGTCTCGGCGCGGCGGCGTGCGGTGTCGCGCCGCTCGGTGCTCATCGGGTGCGAGGCGAACATGGTCTCCAGCAGCCCGGGCTCGGCGCCCTGCGCGCTCACCAGCAGTTCGTGCAGCCGCGTCATGCCGCTGGCCGGATAGCCGGCCTTGACCATGTACTCCTGCCCGAGCGCGTCGGCCTCGCGCTCGTTGTCGCGCGAATAGCTGGCCAGCAGCGCGCTGGCGCCGATGACGCCGCCGACGCCGGCCACCGTCCCCCAGCGCGAGTTGCTCGCCGCCGCGGCCACGGCCACCGCCACCATCGCCGCCTGTGCGACCATCGCCTGCCCCTGGCGCTGCGCCGAATGGCGCGCGTTGACATGCCCCATCTCGTGGCCGATGAGCGCCGAGAGCTCCGCCTCGTCGTTCAGCTGCGTCATGATGCCGCGCGTGATGCCCATGGCCCCGGCGGGGAAGGTGTAGGCGTTGACGTAGTTGGCGCCGAGGACGCGCGTGCTGTAGGGCATGTCGCGCCGGTGCACCTGCGCCTGCAGCCGTTGCGCGACCTCTTCGACGTAGGCGTTGACGCCCGCGTCCTGCACCGCGCCCAGGTCCCGCGAGAACTGGTGCGGCGACTGCTGGCGGTCGACCTCGATCTCCTCCTGCGGGCTCATGCCGACGAGGATCTGCTTGCCGGTGACCGGCGACGTGGCACAGCCCTGCAGCGCGCCGGCGCCGACGCTGGCGCCGAAGAGCCAGAGCGTGTCGCGGCGCGTGAGACGGTTGCGCGCGAGGCGGCGCGAAAGCGAGTCGGTGTCAGTCATCTGGGAGGTCCTCGGTCTTCGTGGATGGCTGTCGGGTGGCGCGGCCGCGGCAATCAGACGGCGTCCTTGACGAGTTTCAGGACGTCGCGAAAGCGCGCGTGCCGGCAGTCGTGCAGCCACTCGAACAGCACCATCTCGTGCGTCACGATCGTCGCCCCGGCCTGCGCCAGGCGCGCCATCGCCGCGGCGTGATCGCTCGGGCGGCGCGAGGCGCTGGCGTCGGCGACGACCCAGACGCGCCGCCCCGCGCGCAGCAGCCCGAGCGCCGTCTGCAGCAGGCAGACATGGGCCTCGCAGCCGGCGACGACGATCTGGCCGCGCCCCGGTGCCGCGGCGTCCAGCGCCGCCACCAGGCCGTCGGCGCAGGCGTCGAAGTGCGTCTTGGGCAGCGTCAGCGCGCAGGCCGCGCGGATCGACTCGGCGTTCGGGCCCAGCCCACGGCGGTTCTGCTCGGTGCCGACGACCGGAACCCCCAGGGCCTGCGCCGCCTGCGCCAGCCGCAGCGCGCACGCGAGTGCCGCCTCGGCATCGTGGATGACCGGCATCAGCCGCGCCTGGTAATCGACCAGCGCCAGCACGCTGGCCTCGGCATCGATCGCGTCCATCTCCGGGCCCCTTCATCGCCCGCGGCGTGGGCCGGCCACAGTCGCCGATCGACCGCCGGCCCAGCGCGCAGGGTCCAGTGTAGAGGCACCGTCGATGCGCGCGTCTTCACCGCTTCCCGGCCGCGGTCGACGACACGCACGCCGCCGTGCGCTGGGTGCGCGCGCACGCGGCGGCGCTGGGACTGGACGCGACGCGCCTGGCGCTCGGCGGCGACAGCGCGGGCGGCAACCTGGCGGCGGTGACCGCGATCGGCATGCGCCGTGCCGGCGAGGCGCCGGCGCGACTGCAGGTGCTCATCTATCCGGCCACGGACATGCGCGCGCTCGCCCCGTCGCACACGACGAACGGACAGGGCTACATGCTCACGAGCGACAGCATCGCCTGGTACCGCGGCCACTACATCGCCGATGAAGCCCAGTGGTCCGACTGGCGCGCCAGCCCGCTGCTGGCCGAAGACCTCTCGGGCCTGCCACCCGCGCTCGTGCTGACCGCCGGCTTCGATCCGCTGCGCGACGAAGGACTGCAGTACGCCGACGCGCTCTCCCGGGCCGGCGTGCCGACGCAGTACGTCTGCTTCGAGCGCCAGATCCACGGCTTCATCACGATGGGCCGGGTGATCGACGAGGCGAACACGGCGCTCGCCTTGTGCGCGGCGGCGCTGCGGCGGGCCCTGGCAGCGTGAAGCCCTGACTTGCGCCGACTACTGTATGAATATACAGTTACTCGGTGACCTTGTTTGCCGAGATCCCCGACCGCTGCGCCGACCCGGCGCAACTGCACCCGGCGCTGTGGCGCGCGCACCAGCTCGGGCATGCGCGCAGCGACACCGTGGCCAGCGGCTTCGCCGAGCTGGACGCCGAGCTTCCCGGCGCCGGCTGGCCCACGCGCGCACTGACCGAGCTGCTGCTGCCGCACCCGGGGGTGGGCGAGCTGCGCCTGCTGGCGCCCGCGCTCGCCGCGGTGCAACAGGGCGGGCGCAGCCTGCTGTGGTTCGACCCGCCGACCCTGCCCTGCAGCTGGACGCTGGCGGCCCTCGGGATCGACCTGCAGCAGCTCGTCGTCGTGCGCGCACGCACGGGCCTGGCCGCACCGCGCCCGGCACGCGCGCGGCCGCAGGCGCCGGCCGACCTGCTGTGGGCGCTCGAGCAGTCGCTTGGAAGCGGCCAGGCCGGCGCCGTGCTCGCCTGGCTGCCGGCCAGCGTGCAGCCGCCGTCGCTGCGTCGGCTGCAACTGGCGGCGCAGGCGCACGACGGCCCGGCCTTCCTGCTGCGCGAGTCCGCAGCGCAGGCGCAGCCGAGCATCGCGCCGCTGCGCCTGGCCTTGGCCCCGGCCGCGCCCGACGCCCTGGCGCTGCGCATCGTCAAGCGCCGTGGGCCGCCCTGCGCCACGGCCTTGCGATTGGCGCTGGCGCCCACGCTTGCGGCCCCGGTGCGCGCGCGCGCCGAGCGCCTGGCGGCGCGCGCGCGTCCGGCAGGCGTCGCCGTCCCTCCGGCGGGCACGGCCAGCCTCGCCTGAACGCCGCCAGGAAGACCGGTTTCGGCCCCCACGCATGCCCGGTGCTGCCGATGCTGTGGTTCGCCGTTCACCTGCCGTGGCTGTCGCTCGAAGCCTTCGCCGCCGCGTTGCCGCCGCCGCAGCAGGCGCAGCCGCTGGCGCTGCTGGCGGCGCACCGTATCGTGGCGGCGAACGCCGCGGCTGCGGCGGACGGCGTGCAGCCGGGAATGAAGCGCGCCACGGCGCTGGCGCTGTGCCCCGCACTGCTGCTGGGCCAGGCCGACGCGCGCCGCGACCGGGAGGCGCTGCAGGCCGTGGCGCATGCGGCGCTGGCCTTCACGCCTTCGGTGACCCTGGAAGGCAGCGCCACCGTGCTGCTGGAAGTGGCCACGAGCCTGCGCTTCTTCGGCGGCGCCGAGGCGCTGCTGGCGCGGCTGCGCCGCACGCTCGCGCCGCTGGGGCACCGCGCGCGTATCGCCCGCGCGCCCACGGCGCTCGGCGCAGCGCTGCTGGCGCGCTGGTGCGGCGACGCCGAGGTCATGACCGAAGGCCGGAACGCCGCGCAGGACCTCGCGGCGCTGCAGCGCCGGCTCGACGGCGCGCCGATCACGCTCTTCGATGCCGCGCGCGAGCACGCACCGGCACTGCAGGCGATGGGACTGCAGCAGGTGGCCGACCTGCTGCGCCTGCCGCGCGCCGGCCTGGCGCGGCGCTTCGGCACGGGCCTGCTGGACGAGATCGACCGCGCGCGCGGCATGCGCCCCGATGCGCGTGCATGGCTGCGCGCCCCCGAAGCCTTCGACGCGCGCCTGGAACTGGCCGCGCGCGCCGACCGGGCCGAGCAGGTGCTGCACGCCGCGGCGCGGCTGCTGGCGCGGCTCGCCGCCTGGGCGCAGGCACGGCAGGCGCGCGTGCAGGCCTTCGAGCTGCACATGCAGCACGAGCCGCGCCACCGCGCCGACGCCGCCACGCCCGCGGCGACCCGGCTGCGCATCGAACTCGCCGCGCCCGCGCCCGACCTCGCCCAGCTGCAGGCGCTGCTGCGCGAGCGCCTGGCGCGCGTGCAGCTCGCCGCCCCCACGCTCGAGCTGCGGCTGCACTGCCACGAGTGGGTGCAGCAGCCGCCGCCCAACACCGAGCTCTTCCCGACGCGGCAAGGCGAGCACAGCGGCCTCGTGCGCCTGCTCGAGCGCCTGCGCGCGCGCCTGGGGCAGGCGCAGGTGCTGCAGTTGCAGGCGCTGGCCGACCACCGCCCCGAACGCAGCGCCGCGGCCCTGCCCTGGGGCGCGAAGGCGGATCGAACGGCAGCGGCAGCAACGGAGGCGGCAACGACCCCGCCGCAACTCCCCTGGCCGCGCCCGGCCTGGCTGCTTCCCGAGCCGCAGCCGCTGCCCGAGCACCAGGCCAAGCCCTGGTTCGAGGGCCGGCCGCTGCAGTTGCTGGCCGGCCCCGAGCGCATCGAGTGCGGCTGGTGGGACGGCGGCCTCGCCGCGCGCGACTACTTCATCGCCGCGGCCGCCGACGGCTCGCTGCTGTGGATCTACCGCGCGCGGCTGCCGCTGGCCGACCCGGCGCAGCCGCTGTGGTTCCTGCAGGGGCGCTTCGGCTGAACGGCCGGCTCAGCGCCAGCCGAGAAAGGCCTTCACCGGCTCCAGGCTGCGCGCCGGGTCCTCCTCCTGCGGCATGTGGCCCAGTTCGTCGAAGACGACGAGCCGGCTGCCGGCGATGCGGCGCGCGAACTCCTCGCCCGTGGACGGCGGGATCAGCCGGTCGCGCCCGCCCCAGAGGATGAGCGTGGGCTGCTGCACCTGCGCGATGCGCTCGGCGCCCTCGCTCAGCGCCATCTGCTGCAGTCGCAGGCCCAGCGCGCGGCGGTTGCCCTCGCGCAGCGTGAGCTCGAAATAGCGGTCGACGAGGGCCGGCGTGACGCGGCCGGGGTCGCCGTAGACGCTGGCCAGGCCTTGCGCCACCAGCTCGCGCGGCAGCAGGTACTGCCCCAGCCAGCTGAAGCCCGGCAGCCGCGCGGCGATGAAGCCCAGCGGGACGGCCTGCGGCTGGAACGGCGGCCCCGCGGCGTCGACGAGCACGAGTTGCGCCACGCGCCCGGGCGCGAGCGTCGCCACGCGCCAGGCGATCTCGCCGCCGAAGGAATTGCCCGCGAGCACCACGCGCGGCAGCTTCAAGGCGTCGAGCAGATCGAGCACGAAGCGCGCGTAGGTGTCGCCGCGGTAGTCGTCGGGCGTGTACTCGCCGGCGAACGGGCCGGTGAGCCCGGCTCCCGGCAGGTCCAGGCTGACGACGCGGCGCTGCATCTGCAACTCCCGCGCCCAGCCCTCCCAGGTGTGCAGGCTCGACGAGGTGCCGTGCAGCAGCACGATCGGCAAGGGGTCGGCGCGCACGCCCTGGTCGCGCAGGTGCACGAGCTGGCCGCGGATCTCGACGAAATCCGAGGGCGCCGGCGCCCAGCGCGCGACCAGCGACTGCACCGGACGGTCGGGCGCGTGCGACAGCCCCGCGACGATGGCGCCGAAGATCAGCAGCAGGCCGACGAGGCGGCGCAGCCAGTCGCCGAGGCTCGATCCCATGGCGTCGATTGTAGGAAGCGCCCTGCCCCGGAACCGGGCCGGATAATTCCCCGGAACATGGCTTCGACCCCCCGTTTCGTCCACCTGCGGCTGCACACCGAATACTCGGTCGTCGACGGCACGCTGCGCGTCGGTGCGGCCGTCGCCGCGGCGAGCGCGGACGCGCAGCCCGCGCTCGCCATCTCCGACCTCGGCAACCTCTTCGGCGCCATCAAGTTCTACAAGGCCTGCCGCGACAAGGGCGTGAAGCCGATCATCGGCGCCGATATCTGGCTGGAGCCGCCGGCGGAGGCCGGCGAGCGCCAGGCCAGCCGGCTGCTGCTGCTGGTGCAGGACAAGCGGGGATACCTCAACCTCTGCGAGCTGCTGGCGCGCGCCTGGACACGCAACGTGCAGCGCAACCAGGCGTGGGTGAAGTGGAACTGGCTGCAGGAGCTCGGCGACGGGCTGATCGCGCTCTCGGGGGCCGACCTCGGCATCGTCGGCCAGGCGCTGCTGGCCGGCGACAGGGCGCGCGCACGCAGCCTGGCCGAACGGCTCGCGGCGATCTTCCCGCGGCGCTTCTACCTCGAAGTGCAGCGCGCGGGCGCACCCGCGCACGAGGCGCAGCTGCGCGCCGCGGTGCCGCTGGCGGCCGATCTCGGGCTGCCGGTGGTGGCGACGCACCCGGTGCAGTTCCTCGAACCCGACGACTACGAGGCGCACGAGGCGCGCGTATGCATCGCCGACGGCGACACGCTGGACAACCCGCGGCGTGTGCGCCGCTTCACGCCGGAGCAGTCGTTCACGACGCAGGCGCAGATGGCCGAGCGCTTCGCCGACCTCCCCAGCGCGCTCGCCAACACGGTGCAGATCGCGATGCGCTGCAGCCTCGGCCTGGAACTGGGCAAGGCGCATCTGCCGGACTTCCCGACGCCCGACGGCCTGCCCCTGCACGAGCACTTCCGCCGCGCGAGCCACGACGGCCTGGAGCGCCGGCTTCTGGCCCTGTTCCCGGACGAGGCGCAGCGCGAGCGCGAGCGCCCGCGCTACCTCGAGCGGCTGGAGTTCGAGATCCAGACCATCGTGAAGATGGACTTCCCGGGCTACTTCATGATCGTCTCGGACTTCATCGTCTGGGCCAAGGCCAACGGCTGCCCGGTGGGCCCGGGGCGCGGTTCGGGCGCGGGCTCGCTGGTGGCCTACGCGCTCTTCATCACCGACCTCGACCCGCTGCGCTACCAGCTCCTGTTCGAGCGCTTCCTCAACCCCGAGCGGGTGACGATGCCGGACTTCGACGTCGACTTCTGCCAGGCCAACCGCGACCGCGTCATCGACTACGTCAAGGACAAGTACGGCCGCGACGCGGTGAGCCAGATCGCCACCTTCGGCACCATGGCCGCCAAGGCCGCGCTGCGCGACGTGGGGCGAGTGCTCGGCATGGGCTACGGACAGGTCGACGCCATCGCCAAGCTGATCCCCGCGCCGCCGGGCAAGACGGTGACGCTGGCGCCGGTACCCGAGCAGCCCGACGGCGGCCTCGTCTACGCGCGCCGGGAGGCGCCCGAGCTCGAGCAGCGCGAGGCCGATGACGAGGAGGTCGCCGAGCTGCTGCGGCTGGCCATGCGCGTCGAGGGCATCGTGCGCAACATCGGCATGCACGCCGGCGGCGTGCTCATCGCCCCGGGCAAGATCACCGACTTCTGCCCCCTCTACCAGCAGCCCGGCAGCACGAACGCGGTCAGCCAGTACGACAAGGACGATGTCGAGGCGGTGGGGCTGGTGAAGTTCGACTTCCTCGGCCTCGCCACGCTGACCATCCTCGAGCTCGCCAAGGAATTCATCCGTGCGCGGCGCAAGGGACGCGAGGACTTCGGCTACGAAACCCTGCCGCTGGACGACCCCCGCGTCTACAAGCTCTTCGGCGACGGCCTCACCGAGGCGGTGTTCCAGTTCGAGTCATTCGGCATGCAGGCCATGCTGCGCGAGGCACGCCCGAAGCGGCTGGAGGACCTGATCGCGCTCAACGCGATGTTCCGCCCCGGGCCGATGGAGAACATCCCGAGTTTCTGCGCGCGCAAGAACGGCCGCGAGGCGGTGCAATACCCGCACCCCCTGCTGGAGCCGGTGCTGGCCGAGACCTACGGCATCTTCGTCTACCAGGAACAGGTGATGCAGGCCGCGCAGGTGATGGGCGGCTACAGCCTCGGCGGCGCCGACCTGCTGCGCCGCGCCATGGGCAAGAAGAAGCCCGAGGAGATGGCCAAGGAGCGCGTGAAGTTCCGCGAGGGCGCGATGGCCCAGGGCATCGACGGGCAGAAGGCCGACGAGGTCTTCGACCTCATGGAGAAGTTCGCCGGCTACGGCTTCAACAAGAGCCACGCCGCGGCCTACAGCCTGCTGGCCTATCACACGGCGTGGCTCAAGGTGCACTGCGCGGCCGAGTTCTACGCCGCGAACATGACGATAGAGGCCGACGACACCAGCAAGCTCGCGGTGCTGCTGGCCGACGCGCGCCTGTTCGGCATCGCCGTCGCGCCGCCGGACGTGAACCGCGGCACGCTTCGCTTCGAGCCGGTGAGCGACACCCTCGTGCGCTACGGCCTGGGCGCGATCAAGGGCACCGGAGCCGGCGCCATCGAGGCCATCGTCGCCGCGCGCGAGGGCCTCGACGGCCAGGGCGGCGGGCCGTTCCGCAGCCTCTTCGACTTCTGCGCGCGCGTCGACCGCAGCCGCGTCAACAAGCGCGTGGTCGAGGCCTTGATCCGCGCCGGCGCCTTCGACGCGCTGCACCCCTCGCAAGCCGCCGACCGGATCCCGGCCGTGACGGCAGCCAGCGACGCCGCCGCCATGCTCGGCCGTGCCGAGTTGCTCGCCAGCGTCGGCCTGGCCTTCGACTGGGCCGACGCGCAGGCCGCCAACGAGGCGCAGTGCGGGCTCTTCGACTTCGGCGACGACATCCACGGCTCGAGCCGCCAGGAGCCCGCACTCGTCGCCGCCGAGCCCTTCGGCCTGCGCGAGCGCCTGCAGCACGAGAAGCTGGCGCTCGGCTTTCACCTCTCGGGCCATCTCTTCGACATCCATGCCGAGGAAGTGCGGCGCTTCTGCAAGCGGCCGATCGCCGCGCTCGCCGACAGCCGTGAGCCGGTGCTGGTGGCCGGCATCGTCGGCGCGCTGCGCTTCGCCAACAGAGGCAACAGCCGCAGCGGGCGCATGCTCCTCTTTCGCATCGACGACGGCAGCGAAAGCGTCGAAGCGGTCATCACCGACGAGAACCTGCTCGAGCGCCGTGACCTGCCGAAGGAGGACGAACTGGTGGTCGTGCAGGGCCGCACGCAGCCCGACCGCCTCAGCGGACTGCGGCTGAACGTGCAGCAGGTCTGGGATCTGGCCGCGGCGCGCGCGCACTTCGGGCGCCATCTGGCCGTCGAGGTCGGTGCCGTGATGCCGCCGGTGGCCGAGCTGGTGCGGCTTGGCGCGGCACGGCGCGTGGAGAACGAGGACGGCGAGGGGGACGCGCCCGCCCAGGGGCTGAACGTGCGCCTCCTGCTGCGGCGCGCAGGTGCTGCGGCCGAGCTCGATCTCGGCGACGACGGGCGCATCTGGCCCAGCGACGAGGTGCTCGCGCGCTGGCAGGCCGCCGCGCACGAACACCGCGCCCGCGTGATCTACGACTAGGCCGCAGGGGTGCGCGCCGCCTTTGCCGGGCTACAGTGCGCGCATGTACGAAACGCCTCTGACCGGCCTGGTGCTCAGCGGCGGCGGTGCGCGCGCGGCCTACCAGGTCGGCGTGCTGCGTGCGATCGCGCGCCTGCGCCGCGACGTGCTCGATGCGCGCGAGCGCCAGCGCAACCCCTTCGGCATCATCGTCGGCACCTCGGCCGGCGCCATCAACGCCGCCGCGCTGGCCTGCCACGCCGACCGCTTCGAGGCCGCCGTCGAGGTGCTGGCCAAGGTCTGGGACGGTTTCCGCGCCGAGCAGATCTACCGCGCCGATTCGCTGGGCGTGATCCGCAGCGGCGCACAGTGGCTGACCATGCTCTCGCTGGGCTGGCTGATCACGCGCTGGCGCAAGCTGCGCCCGCGTTCTCTGCTGGACAACGAGCCCCTGCACGGCCTGCTGCAGCGCATGGTGCCGGTCGACCGCCTGCCGATCGTGTTCGCGCGCCGGCAGCTGCACGCGCTGGCGGTCACCGCCTCGAGCTACAGCAGCGGCCAGCACGTCACCTTCTTCGACACCGCCGCGCCGCTGGACTCCTGGCAGCGCTCGCAGCGGCGTTCGGTGCGCGGCTCGATCACGCACGCGCATCTGCTGGCCTCGTCGGCGATCCCCTTCGTCTTCCCCGCGGCGCGCATCGGCGGCGAGCACGATGCCGCCTGGTACGGCGACGGCTCGATGCGCCAGACGGCGCCGCTGTCGCCGGCGATCCATCTCGGCGCGCAGCGCCTGCTGATCATCGGCGCGGGCCGCATGCATGAGCCCCCGAGCGAGCGCAGCACGTCCAACGGCTACCCCAGCCTCGCGCAGATCGCCGGCCATGCGATGGCCAACATCTTCCTCGATGCGCTCGCGGTCGACGTCGAGCGCATGCAGCGCATCAACCGCACGCTGGCGCTGCTGCCCGACGACGTGCGCCAGGATACGCCGCTGCGGCCGCTGGAGTCGCTCGTCATCGCGCCCAGCCAGCGCCTGGACGACATCGCCGCGCGCCACCTGAACTGCCTGCCCGCGCCGGTGCGCACCCTGCTGCGCGGAGTCGGCGTGGGCGGAAGCACCGGTGACGCGCGCGGCGGCTCGGCGCTGGCGAGCTATCTGCTCTTCGAATGCCCCTACACGCGCGAGCTGATGGCGCTGGGCGAAGCCGACGTGCAGGCGCGCCGCGACGAGGTGTTGCAGTTCTTCGCCTGGGGACGCAGCACGCGGGCGACGGCGCCGCCGCCCGCGGGTGCCGAGCTGGACCTGGAGCTGCCGTGAGCGGCAGCCCCCTGTGGTCCCTCGTCCTTCCCCGTGCCCTCAGCGGCTCGTCGCCGGCGCGGCCTTGCCGGGAGCCGCGGCTTCGGCACCGGCCCCGGCTTTGGCCGCGCCCGCCCTCGCCTTCGGGCTCTTCTCTGCCTTCGCCGCGTTCCCCGGTGCCGCCGTGGCCACGTATCCCTGGCCACCGACGGTGAGGCCCGCCTGCGAGAAGCGCGCGGCATTGCCCGGGCCGATGCCGGAAACGCGCTCGACGAGGTCGCCCCAGTCCTTGAAGCCCGCGAGCTTGCGCTCGTCGAGAATCCTGGTGGAGAGGGACGGCCCGATGCCCTTGACGGATTGAAGCTCGGCCTGGCTGGCCTTGTTGACATCGACGGCGGCGAACGCGTTGAGCGCGAACATGGCGAGCGCGGCGGCGAGAATGGAACGGAACATGATCGGTCTCCTGTGCATGAAAGAGGGGTTGAAGCCTGGGTCCGGCCCGGGTCTCCCGTCGGCTTCAGGGCCTGGGGTTCGGGCTGGGATCGACTCTAGGAAGCGCGCGCGCCAGCGTCATTCCCGCCGTGGTGGCCCTGCGATCGGGGGCCCCCGAAGAGGGCGTTGCCGGCACCGGCTTGCCGCAAATGCCGATGCCCGCGCCTGAACCGACTGGCGCACCGGAACGCGAAGCGAGCACGTCGGCGCGAGTGCGGCCGTGGTGGCTGCTCGTCGCGGCCGGAGCCTTCCTCGGCGCTTCGCTGTCGCTGGCAGGATTCACGCGGCCGCAGGACGCGGCCAAGCTCACGCTGTGGTGGTTCGTGCTCGGCGGCGGCCTGCTGGGCCTGGCGCAGCGTCGCTCGGGCGGCGCCGCGGGCTGGGTGTGGCTGCTGCTGTGCCTGGTGTTCGGCCTCGACGGCGCGGTGCAGGGCGTGCTGCGCGGCTTCTTCGGCGCGCAACCGCAGCCCTCGGTGCTGGCCGAGGCGCTGGCCAACACCTCGTTCGGCGAGGCCCTGGGCTTCGTGCTCGGGCAATGGCGGGCGCTCGCGTGGGCCACCCTCTACGGAGGGGTTTGGGGGGGGATCGGCCTTTGGGGGCAGCGACTGTGGCGGCGTGCCCAGCCGCCGCCGGCGTCGCGCCGGCGCACGCTGGGGCTGGCCCTGCTGCTGATGCTGGCCGCGCTGCTGCACGCCAATCCGACCCTGCTGCGCAACGAGCCCTTTCTGCGCTGGGCGGTGCTCTACCAGCGCCACCAGGCGGCGCGCGCCGAGATGCAGCAGCTGGCGGCGCGGCGCGCGACGATCCAGGCCGCGCGCGCGCAGTGGCAGCTCCAGCGCGTCGACGCGCGGCCGCGCACCGTCGCGCTCTTCATCGGCGAGAGCGCCAACCGCGCCGGCTGGGGCCTCTACGGCTACGCGCGCGACACCACGGCGGCGCTGAGCGCGGCGCTGCACGCGCTGGGCGGCCAGTTCCTGCGCTTCACGCAGGCGCGCTCGACCGAGGCCTTCACCCTGCCCTCGCTGCGGCTGGCGCTGACGCCGGCCACGCGCAGGCAGCCCGAGCTCTGGCGCAGCACGCCCGACCTCGTCATGCTCGCGCGCGCGGCGGGCTACCGCGTGAGCTGGCTCTCCAACCAGCCCGGCAGCGACGGCTGGATCGCCAGCCTCGGCCATGCGGCCGACGCGCAGGCCTTCATCAACCACGGCAACTGGCGCGACAGCAGCAGCGAGGACGAGGCCCTGGTACCGGTGCTGCGCGCGCAGCTGCGCGCCGCGCCGCCGGCACCGCACGAGTTCATCGTCGTGCACCTGCTCGGCCAGCACTTTCACTACGCGCAGCGCTGCGGCGCGCAGCTTGGTCCTTTTGCCGGCGTCGAGGACGACGCGGTGATGCGCAGCCTGCGCGCGCAGGGGCGCTCGCGCAGCACGCTGCAGGCACGCAACGACTACGACGACGCCACCTGGTGCGGCGCGCGCGCGCTGGCACAGCTGCTGCAGACGCTGGCGCAGGAGCGCGCCGGGCGCGCCGTCTCCGCGCTCTACTTCTCCGATCACGGGCAGGAAGTCGGCCACACCCGCGACTTCGCCGGCCACAGCAGCGAGGACGACAGCGGCTACACCGTGCCGCTGTGGATCTGGCGCAATGCGCAGGCGCAGGCGCAGGACCCGCTGCCGGGCGTGCAGCTGCAGGCGCCCGTCCTGCTCGATACGCTGGACCTGGCGCTGCAACACCTGCTGGGCCTGCGCAGCCGCTGGTACGACGAATCGCAGGACTTCCTTGCGCCGGCCTACCATCCACCCGCGCCACCCTGGCCGCCGCGGTCGGCGGCGCACTGAGCTCGCGCCGCACCCGTCCCCGCGCACGCCGATAATGCCGCGCCGAACCGCGCCGCCTGTCATGCCCGCCTTGCCCGTCCGAGCGTCCGAGCTCACCGCCTTGCACGACCGCCTGCTCGCGCGCGCGCACTGGCCGCAACAGGCGGCGGACGAGGACGCCACGCCGCTTGGGCACTGGATCGAGGTCAACCACCGCCAGAACGCGCTGCTCTGGGCGCAGGAGGATCTGGCGCGGCGCACCACCGTCGCCGACGCCGAGATCGCCGCCAACAAGCGCGCCATCGACGGCCACAACCAGGCACGCAACGACGCCATCGAGCGCATCGACGAGCTGCTGCTGGTGCAGCTTGGCCTCGTCGACGAAGCCGCCGCGCGCAGCGATGCTCCGCAGGCGGCGCCGCCCGCGGGCGCGCGGCTGAACAGCGAGACCGCGGGCAGCATGATCGACCGCCTCTCCATCCTCGCCCTCAAGCTGCGCGCGATGCAGCAGCAGATGACGCGCGACGACGTCGACGAAGCCCATCGCAGCGCCAGCCGCCTGCGCCACGCGCGGCTGCGCGAGCAGCGCCAGGATCTCGCCGGCTGTCTGGACGCCTTGCTCGCCGACGCGCTTGCCGGGCGCGCCTGGTTCAAGGTCTACCGCCAGTTCAAGATGTACAACGACGCGCGCTTCAACCCGGCGCTGGTGGCCGAAGCGCGCGCGCGCGGCTGAGGCCTGCGCACGACGGCGTGAAGCTGCTCATCGTCAAGACCTCGTCGATGGGCGACGTCGTGCACGCGCTGCCGGCGCTCAGCGACGCGCTGCGCGCGCTGCCGGGTCTGCAGGCCGACTGGCTGGTCGAGAAGCCCTTTGCCGCCATCCCCGCCCTGCACCCGGGCGTGCTGCGCGTGCTGCCCATGGCCTGGCGCAAGTGGCGCAGCAAGCTGCTGCAGCGCCAGACCTGGGCCGACATGGGCGCCGTGCGCGCGCAGCTGCGCGAGCGGCGCTACGACCTCGTTCTCGACCTGCAGGGCCTGGTGAAGAGCGCGCTCTGGGCGCGCCTGGCGCAGGCGCCGGTGGCCGGTTACGCCGCCGGCAGCGCGCGCGAGCCGCTGGCCAGCTGGTTCTACGCACGGCGTGCGGCCGTGCCGCGCGGGCTGCACGCGGTCGAGCGCTGCCGCCGCCTCGCCGCGGCGCACCTGGGCTACACGCTGCCCGCCACCCCGCCGGACTTCGGCCTCGCGCCGCCCGCTCCCCTCTGGCCCACGCCCGCGCGCTATGCGGTGCTGATTCCCAACGCCAGCCGCATCGAGAAGCTCTGGCCCGAGGCGCGCTGGATCGCCGTGGGCAAGCGGCTGCAGGGCAGCGGCTTCACGCCGGTCGTGCTGTGGGGCAGTGCCGCCGAGCAGACGCTGGCCGAGCGCATCGCCGCGGGCTGCAGCGGCGAGGTGCCGCCCTTCCTGAAGGTCGGCGAGATGGCCGGCGTGCTCGCACGCGCGCACTGCATCGTCGGCCTGGACACCGGCTTCACGCACCTGGGCGCGGCACTGGGCCGGCCGACGATCGGCATCTACTGCGACCACGAGCCGGGCCTGGCCGGCGTCACCGGCCCCGGCCCCGTGGCCAGCGTCGGCGGCAAGCGCCAGATGCCACGCCAGGCCGAGGTGCTGGCGCTGCTGGAGGCGCAGCTTGCCGCGGGTTGAGGCGCGGCGCGACAGGCGCGCAACCGGTAGCGGCAAGCTCGGCCTCAACCGGCGAAACCGCCCCCGCGCAGGAACTGCAACTCCTCGGGCGTGCTCTCGCGGCCCAGCATCGCGTTGCGGTGCGGGAAGCGTCCGAAGCGTTGCACGATGTCGCGGTGCCCGCGGGCGTGCGCATGCCAGCTCGGCCCCAGTCGCGCGTTGAGGCGAACCGACAGCTCCTGATCGGCAAGATCCTCCGAATGTGCGAAGGGCAGGCAGAAGAACAGCCGCATCCCCTCCTCCACCTGCGCCATGTGCTGCGCCTGCAGGGCGAGGCGCGCGAAGTGGCGCGCCAGACCGTCGGTGGCGTACATGTGGGCGCTGCCGCGGAAGGCGTTGCGCGGGTACTGGTCGAGCAGGATCAGCAGCGCCAGCGCGCCCTGCGGCGACCCGACCCAGGCGTCGTGCTCGCGCCGCGCCGCGGCCAGGTGCAGGGCCAGAAAGCGGTCGTGGAAGTCGCGGTCGAAGGCCGGGTCCTTGCTGAACCACTGGCCGCGCGCGCCGGCCCGGCGCCAGTAGTCGACGACATGCGCGGGCATGCGCCCTCCCCTACGACGGCAGGTTGCCGATGATCCTGGACTTGCCGGCGTGGCGCGCCACCACGCCCATGGCCATCGATAGCCCTCCGGTCTGCATGAGCAGCGCCGCGCCCAGCCCCAGGCGCTTGAAGATGGGGACGGCGACGACCGCGGCCCCCAGCAGCATCACCACCGGGAGCAGGTCGCCGGCGCTGCCTTCGACGGCCATGGCTGCTGTTCGACGCGGCGCGACGCTTCAGCTGCGCGAGAGCTGCCAGGCGAGGAGGCCGGCAAGCAGGGCCGGCACCAGGAACACGAGCACCAGGATCGGCGCCTCCTGGCGCACGCTGTAGCCGGCATGGCTGACGCCGACCCACATGTTGACCAGCGCCACCGCCAGCCAGGCCGGCACGAAGACCTTGGCCGCCAGCGCCATGCCCGCGGCGCTCGCGCCCCAGAGCCAGCCGAAGAGGACGAACACGCCCAGCAGGACGAGCCCGCCGCCGATCACCATCGCGACATGCATATCGTGCTCACTTGGTGGTGTAGCCGCCGTTGATGAGTATCGTCTGACCGGTGACCCACCAGCCGTCGCTGACCAGATGGCGGATGAAGGGTACGACGTCCTCGATGTGCGTGAGCCCGGTCGGCGAGAAGGCCGACAGCGCGGCGGCGGTCTTGTGATAGGCCACGGCCTCGGGCCCTTCGGCCGGGTAGAAGAAGGGCGTGTCCATCGGCCCCGGGCCGACGGCGACGACCGAGATGCCGCGCGCGCCGAACTCCTTGGCCGCCGCGCGCGTGAAGTGCTCCACCGGCGCCTTGGTGCCCGCATAGGAGGCGTAGAAAGGCGTGAACGCGCCCAGCAGCGAGGTCACGACGGTCAGCACCTTGCCGTGGTCCTTGACGTTGCGGCCCGCTTCCTTGAGGAAGAAGAAGGCGGTCTTGGCGTTGACCGCGCTCATCTCGTCGTACTCGGCCTCGCTGATCTCGGTGATCGGCTTCTTCAGCACCTTGCCCACGGTGTTGATGGCGATGTCCGGCCGGCCCAGCGCTGCGCTGGCGTCCGCGAACAGCTTTTCCATCGCCGCGGCCGAGGTCAGGTCGGCCTGCAGCGCCACGGCCTTGGCGCCCAGCTTCTGCACCGCCGCCACGGTGGCCTCGGCATCGGCGCGCGTGGCGGCGCTGTTGTAGTGGATGGCCACGGCGCTGGCGCCGTGCTCGGCCAGATCGCGGGCGATCAGGCCACCCAGGTTCTTGGCGCCGCCGGCGATCAGAACCACCTTGCCCTTGATGCTGTGCTTGTCCGACATCTTCGTCTCCTGTGTTGGCCCCATACGGCTCGCGGCAGTCTATTGATGACAAACAGGCTAATAAATACTTTTCTTACGCCTGCACAATACAGATTTTGACAATAATGCGGGCGTGGATCGAATCGATCTCCTGCGCGTCTTCATCCGCATCGCGTCCTGCCGCAGCTTCTCGCAGGCCGCCGAGCAGTTGGGCCTGCCGCGCGCGACGGTGTCGCTGGCGCTGCAACAGCTGGAGGCGAGGCTGGGTGCGCGGCTGATCCAGCGCACGACGCGGCAGGTCGGGCTGACGCCGGACGGGCAGGCACTGCTCGAGCGCGCCGCGGCACTGATCGCCGACATGGAGGACATCGAGCAGCAGTTCCGGCCGGCGGCCCAGGCGGTGGCCGGTCGGCTGCGCGTGGACGTGCCGGGCCGCATCGCGCGCCGCCTGCTTGCGCCGGCGCTGCCCGAGCTGCTGGATCGGCACCCCGAGCTGCAGATCGAGCTGGGAAGCAGCGACCGCAACATCGACCTCGTGCACGAGGGCGTGGACTGCGCGCTGCGCGTGGGCGCGCTGGCCGCCAGCAGCCTGGTGGCGCGAGCGCTGGGCCGCATCGAGCTCATCAACTGCGCCAGCCCGGCCTATCTGGCGCGCCACGGCACGCCGCGTGGTCCGCACGAACTCCCGGCGCACGTGGTGGTGGACTACGTCTCGCCGTCCTCGGGCCGCAGCGCGCCCTGGGAGTGGGTCGAGGACGGCCAGACGCGCAGCGTGCAGCCGCGCAGCCGGGTCGGCGTCAACAACGCCGAGGCCTACATCGCCTGTGCGCTCGCGGGCCTGGGCTTGATCCAGATTCCGGCATTCGACGTGCAGCAGCACCTGGACGCCGGCGAGCTGGTGGCCCTCATGCCCGAGGCCAGGGCCGCGCCGATGCCGGTGCACTTCGTCTATCCGCACCGCAAGCACCTGTCGCGGCGGCTGCAGGCCTTCATGACCTGGGTGGAGGAGCTGTTGCGCCCGCACCTGATCCCCTGAGCCCGAGCGCGGGCTCGGGCCCAGGGGCGAGCGGATCAGACCGGCAGCGGCACGAGCGGACTGCCGTTCATCGGGTCGTCCTTCTTCGACGCCAGCGCCCGTTGCAGCTCGATGCCCAGCGCCTCGGCAACACCGGCGCCGTAGGCCGGGTCGGCGGCGTGGCAGTTGCGGATGTGGCGCATCTTGATGAACTCGGCGGCGTCGCCCATCGCCCGCGCGGTGTTGCCGAACAAGGCCTCCTGCTGGGCCGCGTTCATGAGGCGGAAGAGGCGTGCGGGCTGCGTGAAGTAGTCGCTGTCGTCGTCGTGGAAACGGTGGTGGTTGGCGTCACCGCTGATCCTGAGCGGCGGTTCGGCGAACTCCGCCTGCGCCTGCCATTGGCCGAAGCTGTTGGGCTCGTAATGGGGCAAGGCGCCGTAGTTGTCGTCGACCCGCCCCTGGCCGTCGCGGTGGTTGCTGTGCACCGGGCAGCGCGCGCGGTTGACCGGAATCTGGTGGTGGTTGCTGCCCAGGCGGTAGCGCTGGGCGTCGGCGTAGTTGAAGAGGCGTGCCTGCAGCATGCGATCGGGGCTGACGCCGATGCCCGGCACCAGGTTGCTCGGCGCAAACGCGCTCTGCTCGACGTCGAGAAAGAAGTTCTCCGGGTTGCGGTTGAGCTCGAACTCGCCGACCTCGTGCAGCGGATAGTCGGCGTGCGGCCAGACCTTGGTGAGATCGAAGGGGTGGTAGGGCACCTTCTCGGCGTCGAGTTCGGGCATGAGTTGCACGTACATCGTCCACTTCGGGAAGTCGCCGCGCGCGATGGCGTCGAAGAGGTCGCGCTGGTGGCTCTCGCGGTCCTTGCCGATCAGGGCCTCGGCCTCGGCGTCGCTGAGGTTCCTGATGCCTTGCTGCGTCTTGAAGTGGAACTTGACCCAGAAGCGCTCGCCGGCGTGGTTCCAGAAGCTGTAGGTGTGCGAGCCGAAGCCGTGCATGTGACGGTAGCTGGCCGGGATGCCGCGGTCGCTCATCACGATCGTGATCTGGTGCAGCGCCTCGGGCAGCAAGGTCCAGTAGTCCCAGTTGTGGCTGGCGCTGCGCAGGTTGGTGCGCGGGTCGCGCTTGACGGCCTTGTTCAGGTCCGGGAACTGGCGCGGGTCGCGGATGAAGAACACCGGGGTGTTGTTGCCCACCATGTCCCAGTTGCCTTCCTCCGTATAGAACTTGAGCGCGAAGCCGCGGATGTCGCGCTCGGCGTCGGCGGCCCCGCGTTCGCCGGCCACGGTGGTGAAGCGCGCGAACAGTTCGGTCTTCTTGCCCACCCGCTCGAACAGCCGGGCACGCGTGTAGCGCGTGATGTCGTGCGTGACGGTGAAGGTGCCGAAGGCGCCCGAACCCTTGGCATGCATGCGGCGCTCGGGGATGACCTCGCGCACGAAGTTGGCGAGCTTCTCGTTGAGCCAGACGTCCTGCGCCAGCAGCGGTCCGCGGGCGCCGGCGGTCAGGCTGTCGCGGTTGCTCGGCACCGGGGCGCCGAAGTCGGTGGTCAGATGGGTGATCGGGCACTTGGGCGTGGGCTTGCTCATCGGATGACTCCTTCGGTCCGGGGTTCAGCTGGCTGGAAACGCCCCCCGAATATAGTCAGGATCTATCGAGTTCCTGTATTGATAAGAACTATTAAAGCTTTAGGCAAACCCATGCCGAACCATGGGCCGGATTCCGGCGACGGCGAGCGCAGCGTCTACTGCTCTTCGATGCGGCGCGGCGGGTAGCTGTCCCAGACGAGGCAGCCCGGGCACTGCCAGAACCAGTGCCGCGCCTCGAAGCCGCAGGCCGCGCAGCGGTAGCGCTGCATCGGCCGTGCCGCCGCGGCGAGCGCCTGGCGCAAGGCCGCGCGTGCCGGCTCGTCCAGCGGCGCCTCGGTCTGCGCCAGCAGTTCCAGTGCCGCGGAGAGCGTGGGCTGCTCGCCGAGCAAGCCCAGCAGCCGCGCCCGGTTGCCCGCGGCGTCGTCGGGGTTCAGGCGCACGAGCGCCCGCAGGACGTCGACGCTGGGCTGCTCGCGTAGCGATTCGGCCAGCGCCTGGCGCGCCGCAAGCGCGCGGTTCGCGGCCAGCGCGGCGTCGGCGTATTCGGCCGCCACGAGCGCAAAGCTCGCCGGACGCACGCGGCGCAACTCGTCCCAGGCGGCCAGCGCCTCCAGCGGGCGCCCATCGCGCAGCAGGCGCTGGCCGCTCATCACCAGCGCGCGCGCGGCATCGGGGTCGGCCTGGCGCGCGCGTTGCAGCGCCTGCCAGGCTTCCTCATGCTCGCCGCGGTTCTCGGCGGCGAGCGCGATCTCGCACCAGTAGTGCGCCACGCGTACCGCCAGCGAGGCACCGCCGGCGGCCTCGATGCGCGCCGCCGTCTCGATCGCCCGCGGCCAGTCGCGCGCACGCTCGTGCAACTGCAGCAGCGCCTGCTGCGCCTCGGCCTCGTAAGGCGTGCCGTCCAGCGCCCGAAAGGCCTGCTCGGCGCGGTCGAAGAGCCCGGCGCGGATGAAGTCCTGCGCCAGCTCGTGCTGCGCGCGCTCGCGCTCGGACTGCGGCAGGTCGCCGCGCTGCAGCAGGTGCTGGTGCACGCGCACCGCGCGCTCGAACTCGCCGCGGCGGCGGAAGAGGTTGCCGAGCGCGAAGTGCAGTTCGGTGGTGTCCGGGTCGTTCTGCACCGCCTCGATGAAGGCGTCGATCGCCTTGTCCTGCTGTTCGGCCAGCAGCAGGCTCAGGCCCTTGAAGTAGGCGCGCGGCGCATCGCGCTGCTCACGGCGGAACTGCCGCAGGTCCAGGCGCGAAGCCATCCAGCCGAGCGCGAAGGCCACGGGCAAGCCGATGAGCAGCCACTGCAGGTCGAATTCCATCGGCAGCGCGCAAGATCGGCGGCCGCACGGGCCTAGAGGCCCAGGCCCTCGCGCGGCGGATGCGCGATCTCGCCTGGCACGCTGCCGGCGGAAAAGGCCGCGTCCGGTGCAGACGCTGTGGCGCCTGCGGGGACGGACCGCGCAGGCAGCGCCCCTTCCGCGTCCGGGGCGGACCTCGCCTCGTGCACGCGGCGGCGGTGCTTCCACCAGGCGGGCACCATCGCCAGCACGCCCAGCGCGCAGCCGCTGCCGAAGGCCACCAGCACGACGATCACCAGCGGCGCGGCCCATTGCACGCCGAAGAACCAGTGCACCGTCACCGGGTGCAGATTGTTCAGCGCGAAGGCGAACAGGGTGAAGAAGAGGAAGGCCCGGAAGAGCCACACCAGGATGCGCATGCGCGGCGCATTGTAGGAGCCGCCCGCGCAAGGCGGCGGCGACCGTGCGGCACCCGGTGTCTCAGTCGCGGAGTGGCGACGCTTGCGGCACCGGCGCCTGCGGGGCATCCACTGCCTCGCGCAGGGCCTTGCCGGGCTTGAAGTGGGGCACGAGTTTCTCCGGGATCAGCACCTGCGCGCCGCTGCGCGGGTTGCGGCCCATGCGGGGCGGGCGCCGGTTGATCGAGAAGCTGCCGAAGCCGCGGATCTCGATGCGGTAACCGCGCGCGAGGGCGTCGGTCATCGCATCGAGCATCGTCTTGACGGCGAACTCGGTATCGCGCTGCGTGAGCTGCGCGAAGCGTTCGGCAAGCCGGGTGACGAGGTCGGATCGCGTCATGGGCGCGCAGGGGCTTTGTGTCCTTGGGAGAGGCCGGGGCCTGCGGGCCCCGGCGCGTCACTGCTCGCGAGCTTACTCGCCGCTCTTGTCCAGCTTGGCGCGCAGCAGCGCACCCAGGCTGGTGGTGCCGGCCGTCTCGCGCTCGTTGCTCGCCGAGAGGCGCTGCATCGCCTCCTGCTGGTCGGCCTGGTCCTTGGCCTTGATCGAGAGCTGGATGCTGCGCATCTTGCGATCGACGTTGATGACCATCACCGAGACCTCGTCGCCTTCCTTGAGCACGTTGCGCGCGTCCTCGACGCGGTCGCGGCTGATCTCGCTGGCGCGCAGGTAGCCGGTGACGTCGGCGTTGAGTTCGATCTCCGCACCGCGCGCATCGACGCTCTTCACCTTGCCGTTGACGATCGCGCCGCGGTCGTTGAGCGTGGTGAAGCTCGTGAACGGGTCGACGTCCAGCTGCTTGATGCCCAGGCTGATGCGCTCGCGCTCGACGTCCACTGCGAGCACGACGGCGTCGACCTCCTGGCCCTTCTTGTAGTTGCGCACCGCCGACTCGCCGGGTTCGTGCCAGGACAGGTCGGAGAGGTGCACGAGGCCGTCGATGCCCTGCGCCAGGCCGACGAAGACGCCGAAGTCGGTGATCGACTTGACCGGCCCGTGGACCTTGTCGCCGCGCTTGACGTTGGCGGCGAACTCCTCCCAGGGATTGGCCTTGCACTGCTTCATGCCCAGGCTGATGCGGCGCTTGTCCTCGTCGATCTCGAGCACCATGACCTCGACCTCGTCGCCCAGGCTCACCACCTTGGCCGGAGCCACGTTCTTGTTCGTCCAGTCCATCTCGGAGACGTGCACCAGGCCCTCGATGCCGGGCTCGATCTCGACGAAGGCGCCGTAGTCGGCGATGTTGGTGACCTTGCCGAAGAGGCGCGTGCCGGTCGGGTAGCGGCGCGAGACGCCCAGCCACGGGTCGTCGCCGAGCTGCTTGAGGCCCAGGCTGACGCGGTTCTTCTCGGCGTCGAACTTCAGCACCTTGGCGCGCAGCTCCTGGCCGACCTTCACGACCTCGGTCGGGTGGCGCACGCGGCGCCAGGCCATGTCGGTGATGTGCAGCAGGCCGTCGATGCCGCCGAGGTCGACGAAGGCGCCGTACTCGGTGATGTTCTTGACCACGCCGTCGACGATCGCGCCCTCGGTCAGCGTCTCCAGCAGCTTGGCGCGCTCCTCGCCCATGCTGGCCTCGACCACCGCACGGCGCGAGAGCACGACGTTGTTGCGCTTGCGGTCGAGCTTGATGACCTTGAACTCGAGCGTCTTGCCCTCGAAGGGGCTCATGTCCTTCACCGGGCGCGTGTCGAGCAGGCTGCCGGGCAGGAAGGCGCGGATGCCGTTGACGAGCACGGTCAGGCCGCCCTTGACCTTGCCGCTCACCGTGCCGGTGACGAAGTCGCCGGATTCGAGCGCGTTCTCGAGCGCCATCCACGAGGCCAGGCGCTTGGCCTTGTCGCGGCTGAGGATGGTGTCGCCGTAGCCGTTCTCCACGGCCTCGACGGCGACGGCGACGAAGTCGCCGACCTGCACCTCGAGCTCGCCCTGGTCGTTCTTGAACTCGTCGACCGGGATGTAGGCCTCGCTCTTGAGGCCGGCGTTGACGACGACGTGGTTGAAGTCGATGCGCACCACCTCGGCGGAGATGACCTCTCCGACGCGCATGTCGCTGGTCTTGAGCGACTCCTCGAAGAGGGCGGCGAAGGATTCGCCGCCACCGGTGGTAGCGGTTTGGGTTGAAGACATGGGGGGTTCCTGGTGTCCGGGAAAGTGAAGGGCAGAGCCGGACGATGCCTGCCACGACGGTGGCGCTTTGGGTTGAAGAACCCATCGCCGCCGGCCCGGACCCCGGGGGTCGAAGCTGTCGGCAGCGCTGGGGCTTGTGGTCGAGGGCCCGCCGCAGGAAGAAGCTCTATCCCTGGTCCAGCGGGTTGCGCTGACGCCACCACTGCTGCACGGCATCGACCGATGCGTCGATGCCGAGCTGCGAGTTGTCGAGCTGCAGCGCATCCTCGGCCGCGCGCAAGGGCGAAGCTGCGCGGGAACGGTCCCGTTCGTCTCGCGCCTCGATGTCGGCCAAAAGGTCGGCGATATTAGCCTCGATTCCCTTTGAAATCAACTGCTTATGCCGGCGTTTGGCGCGCTCGGCGGCGCTCGCGGTGAGGAAGACCTTGAGCGGTGCCTGCGGGAAGATCGCCGTGCCCATGTCGCGGCCGTCGGCGACGAGCCCCGGCGCGCGGCGAAAGGACAGCTGCAGCGCATGCAGCGCCTGCCGCACCGCGGGCAAGGCGGCCACGCGCGAGGCCAGCGCGCCGGTGTCCTCGCGCCGCAGCTCGTCGCTCACGTCCTCGCCGGCGAGCAGGATGCGCGCACCGTCGAAGTGCAGCGCAAGGCCGGCCGCGAGTCTGGCCAGCGCTGCCTCGTCGGACAAGGAAACGCCCGCGCGCAGCGCGGCGAGCGCGGTGGCGCGGTAGACGGCACCGGAATCCAGGAAATGCCAGCCCAGGCGCTGCGCGAGCGCGGCCGCCAGGGTGCCCTTGCCCGAGGCCGACGGCCCGTCGATCGTGATCACCGGCACCTCGGCGGGATCGGCGCGAACGAGCGCGAGCAGGGTCTCGAAGTAGTCGGGGAAGGTCTTGGCCACGCAGGCCGGATCCTCGATGCGGATGGGCACGGGTGGAGCCGCTCCGGCGAGCGCGTTGAAGGCCGCCAGCGACAGGCACATCGCCATGCGGTGGTCGTCGTAGGTGCCCAGTGTCGCCGCGTGCCAGCGCGCGGGCGGCGTGACGGCGATGAAGTCGTCGCCGCTGTCGACCCTGGCGCCGAGCTTGGCGAGTTCGGCGGCCATCGCCGCGATGCGGTCGGTCTCCTTCACGCGCCAGCTCGCGATGCCGGTGAGGCGCGTCGTCCCCTGGGCATAGAGCGCCATCACCGCCAGCGTCATGGCGGCGTCGGGGATGGCGTTGCAGTCGAGCGCGATCGCCTGCAGCGGCCAGCGTCCGCGGCGCACCTCGAGCGCATTCGCGTGGGCCTGCACCTGCGCGCCCATCGCACGCGCGGCGTCGACGAAGCCGATGTCGCCCTGGATCGAATCGCTGCCCACGCCCTCGATGCGCAGCGGCGTGTCGATCGCGGCGATCGCGCCCAGCGCCACGAAGTAGGAGGCCGAGGAGGCATCGCCCTCGACCTCGAGCACGCCCGGCGTGCGGTAGCGGCTGCCCTGCGGCAGCGTGAAGCGGCGCCAGCCCTCGCGCTGCACCGCGATGCCGAAGCGCGCCAGCAGCGCCAGCGTGATCTCGACGTAGGGCTTGGAGATGAGTTCGCCTTCGACCTCGACGACGACGGGCGCGGCCTGCGCCGCCAGCGGCAGCGCCAGCAGCAGCGCGGTGAGGAACTGGCTCGAGACGTCGCCGCGCACGCGCAGCGGCGCGTCCAGTCGCAGGCGGCCGCCGGCCTGGCCGCGCACGCGCAGCGGCGGGTAGCCCGGCTCGCCGAGCTCGTCGATGGTGCAGCCCAGCGGCCGCAGCGCGTCGACGAGGTCGCCGATCGGGCGCTCGTGCATGCGCGGCACGCCGCGCAAGGTAAACGCGCCGCCCTGCGTGGCGGCGAGCAGCGCCAGCGCGGCGGTGAGCGGGCGCATCGCGGTGCCGGCGTTGCCGAGGAAGAGTTCGGCCTCGTGCACGCGCAGGCGTCCGCCCAGGCCATGCACGCGCAGCCGCGCGCCGTCGCGCTCGAGGCTGCAGCCCAGCGCCTGCAGCGCCTGCAGCATGACGCGCGTGTCGTCGCTGTCGAGCAGGCCGTGCACCTCGGTCACGCCGTCGGCCAGCCCGGCCAGCAGCAGCACGCGGTTGGAGATCGACTTCGAGCCGGGCAGGCGCACGCTGCCCGCGGCCGCGCGCAGCGGCGGCAGGTCCAGGTGCGGCAGGGCGAACATCCGACGCGGGGCAGCAGACGCTTGCCGGCTCAGCGGCTGCCGGGCGCCTTGGGCGCGCTCATCTGCCAGGCCGAGCGGCCCTCGGCAGCGCCGCGGATGAGGTCTTCCAGCGCGTCGGCATTGCCTTCGCGGATGACGTGCTCGAGCGCGTCCAGCACGTGGCGAAAGCGCTGCGACTGCTTCAGCACCTCCTCGCGGTTGGCGACGAGGATGTCGCGCCACATCTCGGGCGAACTGGCGGCGATGCGCGTGAAGTCGCGAAATCCAGGGCCGGCGAGCGAGAGGTAGTCGCGCCCCTGAGGCTGATTCACCGCTGCACTGAAATAGGCGAAGGCGAGCAGGTGCGGCAGGTGGCTCACGGCAGCGAAGGCGGCGTCGTGGTTCTCCGGCGTCATCTTCAGGACGCGAGCGCCGATCGCCGACCAGACATCGGTCGCCTTCTGCACCAATTCGGGTGCGTTCTGCGCCAGCGGCGTGAGGATGACCTGGTGGCCGCTGTAGAGCGCCGCGTCGGCATGCTGGATGCCGGCCATCTCCTTGCCCGCGATCGGGTGCGCGGGCACGAAGGCGGCCACGCGCTCGCGCAGCACGCGGCGGGCGGCGTCGACGACGTCGCGCTTGGTGCTGCCCACGTCCATCACCAGCACGCCGGGCTCGACGAGGTGGCGGATGGCCTTGAAGGTCGCCTCCGTCGCCGCCACCGGCACCGCCAGCAGCACGATGTCCGAACCCGAGACCGCCAGCAGCGCCGACTCCGCCGCGACGTCGATGACACCCAGCCTCTTCGCGCGCTCGGTCGTCGACGGCGACTTGCTGTAGCCGACGACGCGCCTGGCGAGGCCCCCGCGCTTGAGCGCGAGCGCGAAGGATCCGCCCATGAGGCCGCAGCCGATCACACCCAACTGGTTGAACATCCGCTTCCTGCCGTCCGTCTGGTCTGTGCGCGTCGATCGGGCCCGACCCGGCTCAGTGGACGTCCACCGGATAACTGCCGAGCAGCTTGAAGAAGGCGCACGCCGCGCGCAGTTCCTCGAGCGCCGCCGCCACCTCCGGCTGTTCGGGGTGGCCGACGATGTCGATGTAGAAGTAGTACTCCCACTGCCCCGAGCGCGCCGGCCGCGATTCGAAGCGCGACATCGAGACGCCGTGCTTCTTCAGCGGCACCAGCAGATCGTGCACGGCGCCGGGCCGGTTCGGCACCGAGACCACGAGGCTGATGCAGTCGTGCCCCGTCGCCCCGGACTGCGGCTTGTGCTGCGGCCGGCTGGCCGGCAGGCCGATGACGACGAAGCGCGTGCGGTTGCCCGGGTCGTCCTGGATCGCCGGGGCCACCACGTGCAGGCCGAACTCGCTGCCCGCGCGCGTGCTCGCGATGCCGGCCAGCGCCGGGTCCAGCGCGGCCAGGCGCGCGCCTTCGGCATTGCTGGCCACCGGCCGCCGCTCGACGCCGGGCAGGTGCGCGGTGAGCCATTCGTGGCACTGCGCCAGCGCCTGCGGGTGCGCCAGCACCGCCGCGATTCCCTCCAGCGAATCGAGCCTGCGCAGCAGGTTGTGGCGCACGAAGAGGCTGGTCTCGCCGACGATGGTCAGGGGCGAGTTCAGCAGCAGGTCCAGCGCGCGCGCGACGACGCCTTCGGTCGAGTTCTCGATCGGCACGACGCCGAAATCCGCGGCGCCGGCGCTGGCGCGGCGAAACACCTCGTCCAGGTTCGCGCACGGCACGCGCACGATCGAACTGCCGAAGTAGCCCAGGGTCGCCTCCTCGCTGAAGGTGCCCGCGGGCCCGAGGTAGGCCACGCGCAGCGGCAGCTCCAGAGCGCGGCAGGCGGACATGATCTCGCGCCAGATCGACGCCACGGCCCCGCTTTGCAGCGGGCCCGGGTTGGCGGCGACGAGGCCGTCGATCACCTGCGCCTCGCGTTCGGGGCGGAACACCGGCGAGCCGTCGCGCTTCTTGAGCTCGCCCACCTCCTGCGCCAGCGCGGCGCGGCGGTTGAGCAGCGCCAGCAGCTCGCGGTCGAGCACGTCGATGCGCTCGCGCAGGCCGAGCAGCGCGGGGTCGGCGGCGCCGGATCCGGTCTTCACTTGCCGTTCGCCGGCGCGGAAGCCGCGCCCGCCGGTTGCAGGCGCTCCTGCACGCTTTGCGCCAGCGCCTTGAACCTGGGCTCGATCGCGGGCTTCATCTCTTCCACGAGCTTCTGCGCGAGCGTGCGCTGCAGCTCCGGGCCCAGCGCCTGGTACTTGCGATTCACCGGCGACTCGATGATGGCGATGATCTGCTTCAGCTCGTCCTCGGTGAACTTCTCCTCCAGCATGGGCTGCAGGACGCCGGGCGCGATCCGCGTCGCCTTGTCGCGAACCAGCGGCCCCATCTCCTCGGCATACTTGCGCGCATCGGCCTGAATGTCGGCCGCCAGAGCCTGGCGGCGCTCAGGCGCCACGCGCTGCTGCATGGCGATGTGCACCTGCTGCAGCATCTGCAGCACCGGCTGCTCGACGAGTTGGCGCGCCACCATGTCGATTCCAGGCTGCTGCAGCTTGACGATCTTCGCCGCCAGCGCCTTCTTCGCCGCCGAACTCGCCGAACTCGCCGAGCTCACGGGCGCGGTCGCAGGAGGCGTCTGTGCCCACGCCGTCTGGGCCAGGGCCAGCGTGGCGGCCAGCAGGCCGCCTTTCAGGGCGTTGCGCTTCATGCGTCCTCCGGGCCGTCGTCGTCGGCCGAGCCATTGTCCTCGCCGCCGTCGGCGGCGTCGTGCACCGCCTGGGCGTCGTTCTCGACGATGCGCTGCAGGCCCGAGAGCTTGGCGCCGTCGTCCAGCGCGATCAGCGTCACGCCCTGGGTGGCGCGGCCGAGTTCGCGGATCTCGGACACGCGCGTGCGCACCAGCACGCCGGTGTCGGTGATGAGCATGATCTCGTCGGCCGGACGCACCAGCGTCGCGGCGACGACGCGGCCGTTGCGCTCGCTCTGCTGGATCGCGATCATGCCCTTGGTGCCGCGGCCATGGCGCGTGTACTCGACGATCGAGGTGCGCTTGCCATAGCCGTTCTCGGTGGCCGTGAGCACGCTCTGCGTCTCGTCCTCGGCCACCAGCATGGCGATCACGCTCTGCCCGGGTTCGAGCGCCATGCCGCGCACGCCGCGTGCATTGCGGCCCATCGGGCGCACGTCGTCCTCGTCGAAGCGCACGGCCTTGCCGCCGTCGCTGAAGAGCATGACGTCGTGCTTGCCGTCGGTGAGCGCGGCGCCGATCAGGTGGTCGCCCTCGTCGAGGTCGACGGCGATGATGCCGGCCCGGCGCGGATTGGCAAAGCCGTCCAGCGCCGTCTTCTTCACCGTACCCAGGGCCGTCGCCATGAAGACGTAGTGGTCGCCCGGGAAGCTGCGGAACTCGCCGGTCAGCGGCAGCACGACCGTGATCTTCTCGCCCGCCTGCAGCGGGAACATGTTGACGATGGGCTTGCCGCGGCTGGCGCGCGCGCCCTGCGGGACCTCCCAGACCTTGAGCCAGTACACGCGCCCCCGGTCGCTGAAGCACAGGATCCAGTCGTGCGTGTTGGCGATGAAGAGCTGGTCGATCCAGTCGTCTTCCTTGGTCTGCGTGGCCTGCTTGCCGCGCCCGCCGCGGCGCTGCGCGCGGTACTCGGCCAGCGGCTGGCTCTTCACGTAGCCGGAGTGCGAAAGCGTCACCACCATGTCGGCGGGCGTGATCAGATCCTCGGTGCCGAGCTCCTGCGCGTTGCGCTCGATGACGCTGCGGCGCGCGCCGACCTTGGTCTGGCCGAACTCCTGGCGCAGCGCGGAAAGCTCGGCGGCGATGATCGCGGTGACGCGCGCGGGCGTGGAAAGGATGTCGAGCAGGTCGGCAATCTGCGCCATCACCTCGCGGTATTCGGCGACGATCTTGTCCTGCTCGAGGCCGGTGAGCCGCTGCAGGCGCATCTGCAGGATCTCCTGCGCCTGCTCTTCGGAGAGCCGGTAGTGTCCGTCGGACTGCAGGCCGTAGCCCGCGGGCAGTCCCTCCGGGCGGTAGGCCGCGCGGCCACCGGGCGTCTGCCCTTCGGCGCGTGCGAGCATCTCGCGCACCAGCGTGCTGTCCCAGCTCCTGCCCATCAGCGCGGCCTTGGCCAGCGGCGGCGTCGGGCTCGCCTTGATGGTCTCGATGAACTCGTCGATGTTGGCCAGCGCCACCGCCAGGCCTTCGAGCACGTGGCCGCGCTCGCGCGCCTTGCGCAGCTCGAACACCGTGCGCCGCGTCACCACCTCGCGCCGGTGCTCGAGGAAGATCTCGAGCAGCTGCTGCAGGTTGCACAGCCGAGGCTGGCCATCGACCAGCGCCACCATGTTGATGCCGAAGCTGTCCTGCAGCTGCGTCTGCTTGTAGAGGTTGTTCAGCACCACCTCGGGCACTTCGCCGCGCTTCAACTCGATCACCACGCGCATGCCGGACTTGTCGCTCTCGTCCTGGATGTGGCTGATGCCCTCGAGCTTCTTCTCGTGCACGAGTTCGGCGATGCGCTCCTGCAGCGTCTTCTTGTTGACCTGGTAGGGGATCTCGTCGACGATGATCGCCTGCCGCTCGCCCTTGCCGATGTCCTCGACGTGGCACCTCGCGCGCATCACCACCTTGCCGCGCCCCGTGCGGTAGCCTTCACGCACGCCGTTGAGGCCGTAGATGATGCCGGCGGTGGGGAAGTCCGGCGCCGGCACGATCTCCATCAGTTCGTCGATCGTGGCCTCGGGATTCTTCAGCAGGTGCAGGCAGGCATCGACGATCTCGCAGAGGTTGTGCGGCGGGATGTTGGTGGCCATGCCCACCGCGATGCCGGCGCTGCCGTTGACGAGGAGGTTGGGCAGCCGCGCCGGCAGCACCGTCGGCTCCTTCTCGCTGCCGTCGTAGTTGGGTGCGTAGTCGACGGTGTCCTTGTCGATGTCGGCCAGCATCTCGTGCGCGATCTTGGCCAGGCGGATCTCGGTGTAGCGCATGGCCGCGGCGCTGTCGCCGTCGACGCTGCCGAAGTTGCCCTGGCCGTCGACCAGCATGTGGCGCAGGCTGAAGTCCTGCGCCATGCGCACGATGGTGTCGTAGACCGCCAAGTCGCCGTGCGGGTGGTACTTGCCGATGACGTCGCCGACGATGCGTGCGCTCTTCTTGTACGGCCGGTTCCAGTCGTTGCTCAATTCGTGCATCGCGAACAGCACGCGGCGATGGACGGGCTTGAGGCCGTCGCGCGCGTCCGGGAGCGCGCGCCCGACGATCACGCTCATCGCGTAATCGAGGTAGGACCGGCGCATCTCCTCCTCGAGGCTGACGGCGAAGGTTTCCTTGGCGAACTGGGTCATGAAACGGCGCGCGGCGCGAGATCGCCGCCGTGCTCGGCCAGGGGCAGCCGGTCGTCTGGGCGAAAGTGTCGGATTCTAAGCGGCCTGCCCTGTCGCGCGCGCGCAACAAGCGCTGCGACCCCGAACCCGAGCGCCGTCAAAATCCGGTCTGCGCAAGGCCCTATGGCACAATGCCTTTCGAGTGATGAGTGCTCGTGCACATCCTTGCATTCGCGTGCTTATCCATCCCCATTTCCATTGTTCTTGACGTTACGCAGGCCTAGCTGCGGCCTTCATCGAGAGGAGAAACATGAAGAACCTGACCAAGGTGGCGGCACTGATCGCCGCCGCCGCACTTGCCGCCCCCATGGCCGCGTTCGCGCAGGCGAAGTCGGTCGACAACTGGCGCAACGCCGACGGATCGCTGGTGTGGAAGAACGGCACCAACGAACTGTGCTGGCGTGATGCCACGTGGACTCCGGCAACCGCGGACGAGAACTGCGACGGCGCCGTCAAGCCCGCTGCCCCCGCTCCGGCTCCTGCCCCGGCACCCGCACCGGCGCCTGCCCCCGCTCCGGCTCCGGCTCCGGCCGCTGCACCGGCCCCGGCTCCGGCTCCGGCTCCGGCCCGGCCGGCCGCTCCCGCGGCTCCGGTCAGCGAGAAGGTCACCTTCGCCGCCGACGCCTTCTTCGACTTCGACAAGTCGGTCCTCAAGCCCGAGGCCAGGGCCAAGCTCGATGACCTCGTCGGCAAGACCAAGGGGATCAACCTCGAGGTGATCATCGCCGTCGGTCATACCGACAGCGTCGGCACGGACGCCTACAACCAGGCGCTGTCGGTGCGCCGCGCCGATGCCGTCAAGGCCTATCTGGTCGGCAAGGGCGTCGAGAAGAACCGCGTCTACACCGAAGGCAAGGGCGAGAAGCAGCCCGTCGCCGACAACCGCACCTCCGAAGGCCGCGCGAAGAATCGCCGCGTCGAGATCGAGGTCGTGGGGACGCGGAACAAGTAATCCCGCGACACCTGCGGTCGCTGCTTTCGCCCCGCCTTCGCGGCGGGGCGTCGCGATCTGACCCGCCCCGGCGGGCCCCGGAAACCCCGCCATCTGGCGGGGTTTCGGTTTTCTTCGGGGGCGATTCATGCGCTCGCGACCAGGCAATCTCCGATGAACAACGTCGACGCACACGAACTCGAGAAATTCGGCGGCATCGCCCATCGCTGGTGGGACAAGGAGAGCGAGTTCCGGCCGCTGCACGAGATCAACCCGCTGCGGCTGGCCTGGGTCGATGGGCTTGCCGCGATCCGCGGCAAACGCGTGCTCGATGTCGGCTGCGGCGGCGGCATCCTTGCCGAAGCCATGGCGGAACATGGCGCCAACGTCGTCGGCATCGACCTGGGCGCAAAGGCGCTTGGCGTTGCCCGCCTGCACGCCCTCGAATCGGGAATCGAGAACCTCGACTACATCGAGTCCAGTGCCGAAGCACTGGCGCTGGAACAGGCCGACTCCTTCGACGTCGTCACCTGCATGGAAATGCTCGAGCACGTTCCCGATCCGGCGTCGACCGTTCGCGCCTGCGCGACGCTGGCGCGCCCGGGCGGCTGGGTGTTCTTCTCGACGATCAACCGCAATCCCAAGTCCTTCCTGCTCGCCATCGTCGGCGCCGAGTACCTCCTCGACCTGCTGCCCCGGGGGACGCACGAGTACGCCCGCTTCCTGCGCCCGAGCGAACTCGCGCATCACGCGCGCAAGGCCGGCCTCGCGCTCGTCGCCAGCCAGGGCATGAGCTACAACCCCATCACGCAGCGCTACCGGTTCACCCCGGACACCAGCGTCAACTACCTCCTGGCCTGCCGCAAGCCCGAGCCCTGATGCGCCCCCGCGCGATCCTCTTCGATCTCGACGGCACGCTCGTCGACAGCGCGCCTGACCTTGCCGGTGCCGCCAACCAGCTGCGGCAGCAGCACGGCCTCGAAGCACTGCCCCTGGAAACCTATCGACCGCGTGCCGGCTCGGGCGCGCGCGGCATGCTCGCTGCGGGCTTCGGCCTGAGCGCGGACGCGCCCGTCTATGAGGTGATGCGCCAGGCGTTCCTCGCGCTCTACGAACAGCGGCTGCTGCAGTCGACGACCGTGTTCGAGGCCATCCCTTCGCTGCTCGCCCGGCTCGAGGAACTCGACTGCGCGTGGGGGGTGGTGACGAACAAGGCGCTCTACCTCGCCGAGCCGATGCTGATCGGCCTGGACTTGCGACACCGGCTCTCGGTACTCGTCTGCGGCGACAGCACCCCCCACCTCAAGCCCCACCCCGCACCCTTGCTCGAAGCCGCGCGCCGGCTCGGGCATGCCGCCGACCAGTGCATTTATGTCGGCGACGACGAACGCGACATGCGTGCCGGCCGAAGCTCAGGCATGAAGACGCTGTCCGCCGCCTGGGGCTATCTCGGCCCCGACTCGAAGATCGAAGACTGGGGCGCCGACGCCGTCCTGCAGTCTCCGGGAGATCTCTTGAACTGGCTGGATTTGCCCTAAGATCGCAGTCATGGGACCGATCTGGCTTCGACGTGGGTGCGGAGCCGGCGCGGGGCATGCCGAGCACCAGTAAGCTCGTAAATCCACTGGAAACTAGTAACTGCGAACGACGAACGTTTCGCCCTCGCCGCTTAACACCGGTGAGCCTCGCAACAGTTCTCCGATGGGCTGGGTCTGAGGTTGCAAGACCAAGGGCTGCGAGGTCATTCACATCGGATCGGCCTTTGCCGCGTCATTCGGCACGGGCTCAAATTCAAGTGACTCGGGGCCCGAATAGCGTGCTGCTGCGCGACTCGGACCCTCAGACTCAAATCAGTCAGCTAAGCATGTAGAACCGTCCGGTGATGGCTTGCGGACGGGGGTTCGATTCCCCCCGGTTCCACCATAATGTGAAATCCCAACCCTTATCCGGTTGGGATTTTTTTTGCCCGTTCCCCCAGTGTTGGCGCGGTTTCGGGCCTTGGCCTCTTGAACACGCCCCTCCCGAAGTCGCCATTCCGGGCGCGCTTTTCCCCGTGTTTCTCTCTCTGTTCTCTGTTGCCCTCTTGAGCATTCAAGGCCAGAAGTCGTGTATTGGCGCGGGTTTGCGGGCCATCGGTTTGCATCTTCGCCTGCTCGGGAGCCCGCGACCGAGACAGCGAACGGCACAAAAAAAACCGCCTTGCGGCGGTGGGTCGGTGCGGCACGGATGCATCAGCGCAGGCGCGCCACCAGCGCCTCACGTTGCGCCAGCCAGGACGCGGGCAGCTTGCCGCGCAGCAGCTGGCTGATGCCCACATCGAGGTGCCCCAGGGCGATGGCTTCGATCAGATCAGGGGCAAGTTGCGCTAGTCGACTCATCTTGCTGGCTTGGCCAAGGTCGATGCCTTCGGCCGCCGCGATCTCGGTCATCGAACTGAACCGTCCTTCGTCCAGAAGGCGCTGCCAGTGGTGCGCGAGGCCGAGCGCCCGCATCAAGGGGGTGTCCTGCGCCATCTGGCGCACCTGCCGCTCGCGGCGGGCCTCGTCCAGGAATTCCTGCGGCGCGTCCAACGGCGTGATGACCTGCTTCTTCAGACCCCGGCGCACCAGCGTCCAGGGCAGGAAGGTCTCCATCTGCACGCCGCCTGCGGGCAACGGCGTCTGGTACGTCACCGGATCGCCCTTGGCCCGGCCGCGATGCCTGAGACTCATGCGTTCTCCTCGAAGCTGGCCATCAGTTCGCGCTGGGCCTGCCAGTCGACCATCAAGCGGTTCCGCTGGAACCACATCAGCGTCAGGCGGCGCGGCTGCCTGCCCGCCATGAACTGCTCGATGATGTCGGGGGCCAGCAGGGTCAGGCGCAGCAGTTCGTTGACCACCGAGTGATGCAGCTTCTCGGCCCGTGCGATGGCGGCACCGCTTTGCATCGCGCCGGTGTCCAGCAGGTGTTGCCAGTAGAAGGCGCGTGCCAGTCCGTCGATCAGCGTCACGTCGTGGACGCTGCGCTCGTCGGTGGCCACGCGCTGGACGCCCCGGCGGCGAAACGCCAGGGGCACAAAGGTTTCCATCGACTCGTCCATCAGGCTTAGACCTCCAGCAGTTCGGCACCGATGCTGTCGGGCGCGAACTCCGCGATCAGCGCGTTCCAACCCACCTCACGCCACTTCACCTTGATTCCCTGCACCTCGCCTGCGTGGACGAGGTCGATGCGCTCGATCATCAGATTGGCGATGCGGTGGCGCTCGACCGGGAACAGTTGATCCCACACGTTGTTGAGCCGTCCCATCGCCATCACGGTGGTGGCCTCGTCGATCTGAGCCCCGTTGCGTTGGATGTGCCGCACCACCGACGCCACGGTCTCCGGGCTGGTCAGCACCGTTCGAATCTGGGCCACCACCGCCCCCTCGATCTCCGGTGCGGGCAGGCGCTCGTAGCCCTTGCCCGGCGCGCCGAACCGCGCTTCCGACTTGGACACGTAGTAGTGGTACTTGCGCCCGTTCTTTCGCGAGTAGGTCGGGTACATCCGCTCGCCCGAGGGCGCGTACAGCAGGCCGCGCAGCAAGGCGTCGGTGCGCGACCTGATCTTGGTTTCCACCGACCGGGTGTGACCGTCGCGGGCCAGCACCTCGTGAACCCGCCCCCACAGCCCGGGATCGATGATGGCTTGATGCACGCCGGGGTACCAACTGCCCTTGTGCGACAACTCCCCGAGGTAGATGCGGTTGCGCAGCAGCTTGTACAGGTACTTCTTGTCGATGCGCGTGCCCGGCCGCGTCTGGCCGTCCTGCGTCGTCCACGCCTTGGTCGTGATGCCATCCAGCGTCAGGTTGGCGGCAATCTGGGTCGGCGAGCCGATGGTGAGCATCTCCTCGAAGATGCGCCGCACCACCGCAGCCTCGGTTTCGTTGATGACCAGCAGGCGGTTCTCGACGTCGTAGCCCAGCGGCGGGACACCGCCCATCCACATCCCTTTGCGCTTGCTGGCAGCGATCTTGTCGCGGATGCGCTCGCCGGTGACCTCGCGCTCGAACTGCGCGAAGGACAGCAGCACGTTGAGCATCAGCCGCCCCATCGACGTGGTGGTGTTGAACTGCTGCGTGACCGACACAAACGACACGCCGTGGCGCTCAAACACCTCGACCATTTTGGAGAAGTCGGCGAGGCTGCGCGTCAGGCGGTCGATCTTGTAGACCACCACGATGTCGATCTGGCCGCGTTCGATGTCCGCCATCAGGCGTTTCAGCCCGGGCCGATCCGTGTTGCCGCCGGAGAACCCGGGGTCGTCGTAGTCGTCGGCCACCGGAATCCAGCCCTCGGCGCGTTGGCTGGCGACGTAGGCGTGGCCAGCCTCCTTCTGCGCGTCGATGGAGTTGAACTCCTGGTCGAGCCGCTCATCCGAGGACACCCGGCAGTAGACGGCGCAACGTTTGCGCGCCTTGGGCGAGGCAAGCTGTGCGGCGTCGCTCATTGCGCACCTGCCTTGCCGGTCAGGCCGAAGAACAGCGGGCCCGACCAGTGCGTGCCGGTGATCTGCCGGGCCACGGCCGTCAGGCTCTTGAAGGTGCTGCCCTCGTACTCGAACAGGCCGTCGGCGGTGACCGCCACTTTGTGCTCGCGGTCGCCCCATTCGCGCAGCAGCACGGTGCCGGGCGCGAAGTTGATGTCGCGCGGACGGGCCCGCAGCTTGATCTTGGAATGCTTGGCACCGATGGCCTCCAGGCGCTGGCGCGTGTTGTTCGCCAGACCGCCGAAGGCCTCCTCCTGCATCTTGTAGGCGATGCGCGACTCGACGAAGGCGCGGTTGGGGTTGATGGGGCGGCTGCTGAAGTACCGATCCCACACCGGCCACAACTCGGCGATGGGCAGACTGGACAGCGCCGCGATCTGCGCGGCGACGGATGCTTGTTTTTCGTTCATCACAACTTCTCCTGTGGATAGGGGGTTGTATGAACGCGCTGGTCGGGCAGGAAGCCAAGGCCAACTTCTCTCTGTTTTGGCTCGTCCGCGACGAGCGTGCGGACGATGGCGGCCGCAACGATGGCGGTGATTTCGCCAGCACGGGCGCTGGCGCTCATCTCCGAGGGAGATGCGAGTTCGAGGTTCTTCATGACGGCTCCGGGGAATAGCAACCGTCAGGGATAGTGAGCCTGATCTTCCGAAACGGATGGCAACGTAGAGCAATGCCATTGCGCTCTCCAATTCGCAAGTCTTTCTTGCATCCGTGTGTTCGCAAGAGTAGAATGACGTTTTCGGAGGTGCCAACCCATGCTCGACAAGATCTCGCACAAGCTGATCGGCTTCCGCGTGAAGGCGGCGCGCGAGGCCAAGGGCTGGACGCAGGATCAGCTCACTGAAGGTCTCGGCCTGAACGACCGCCAGTCGGTTTCCGACATCGAAAACGGCAAGCGCACGCTGCGGGCGGAGGAAATGCTCGCCCTGACCGATCTGCTGGATCGGGACATCGAGTTCTTCATCGACCCCTTCGCCGTTGCGGGCGAGGCGCAATTCAACTGGCGTGCCGACCCCGGCGTGTCGGAGGACAGCCTGGACGGCTTCGAGCTGAAGGCTGGCCAATGGATCGGGCTGCTGCGCTGGTTGCGCGAACAGCGCGACAGCCGGGCCAGCGTGCTCAAGCGCGCCCTGCGCCTGTCCACCCAGTCGTCCTACGAGGATGCGCAGGAGCGCGCGGAAAGCCTGGCCGCAGAGCTCGACCTGGGCGTCATTCCTGCCGAGACCCTGATCGACAAGGTCGAGCGCGAACTGGACATTCCGGTGCTGTTCGTCGACACGATCGAGACCGCAGACGGCAAGTCGATCTCCGGTGCGACCTGCCATCTGGAGGAGATGGGGGTCATCCTCATCAACCGCAACGAAAGCGAGGCTCGGCGCTTCTTCGACCTCGCCCACGAACTCTTCCACGCGCTGACGTGGGATGCGATGAAGCCCGAGCATCGGGAGTCGAACTCCTTCGAGGAGCGCACCAAGGGCAAACGCGTCGAGCAGCTAGCCAACAGCTTCGCGGCTGCGCTGCTGATGCCGCGTGCCTCGCTCGACAAGCTCATCGACAAGGAACGCGTCGACGACATCGCGCATCTATGCGAGGTCGCGGCCTTGCTGCGGGTCGCGCCCGTGGCGCTGGCATGGCGGCTGTTCAACCTCAAGCTCATCGGTGACGACACTCGGCAAAGCCTCTCTCAAGAGAAGCAGCGGCCCTCCGTGTCCGGGCCACCCAAGCGTTTCTCTGCGTCCTTCGTGAAGATGCTGCACGAGGCGCTGGAGAACGGACGGCTGTCGGCGCGCAAGGCCGCCAAAGCCATCGGCATTGGCCTTGGTGGGCTGACCGAGCTGTTCGGCCAGTACGACCTGCCCGCTCCGTTCGAGCTTTGAGGTGAATACCGTATGCCTCAAGTGCGCGTATTCGCTGACACGAACGTCATCCTCGAAGCATTTCGCTCACGGTGCTGGACAGCCATCACCACGCACTTCGCCGTCGAAACGGTCGACAAATGCGTCGAGGAAACGCTGACCGGCGACCCCACCGATCCTCGCCATGTGGCGGTTGCGCCCGCTGAACTGCACGCGGGCCTCACCGCCCGGCATCCCGTCACCCGCAAGGAACTGGCCGCGCTGGTCACCAGCCAGCCCGGCTGCATGACGCTGGACGACGGCGAAAAGCACCTGTTCGCGTGGTTGCATGCCAGCAAGCTCCTGCCCAGCAACGTCATCGTCGTGACCACTGCCGACAAGGCGGCCCTGGTCGCATCGAATGGACTGGGCTGGCTCAACAGCATGACCTCGCTGGAAGGCCTCGCCCGCAAAGCGGGCGTCGGTCGCGTCAATCTCGACGCCTTGGCCTTGCAGTACCGCGAGGACTGGCTGTCCAGCATCAAGACCAAGATCATGTTGGGAATCATCCCGTGAATGTCGAACCGCGCTGACGGTGCCGACGCAAGGGAGGCCACTCAGCATCAATCCAAGGAGCATCGAGTGGCCCAGAAGTCTCACAAGAACAACAAGCACATCGCCGAACTGATCGAATCGGCAACCGTCACTGCGCTCCAGCTGCTGGCGCAGGTCGACAAGTTCGCCATGCTCGGTGGCATCGATGCGTCTCTGCCTGACGATCAGGCGCGCGCGGCGCTGCGCGAGCACATCCTCAAGATCAAACGCGAGGACATCACCATTGCCGATCAGGAGGCCGTGCGACTCCTCCAGCTCGTCCGCTTCCGTACCGAGGAGATGCTGGAGCACGCGTATCGGGAACTGGAGTTTGAGCAGCACGCGGAGATCTCCACCTTCGACAAGTCGGCGGATGCGATGACCCGGCTGATCTGGTTGCACGTCAAGGCGTCGCGCGTTTTCGACCAGATCGAGACCATTTACCTGACTCACCATTTCCACGGGCACAAGAAGTTCCTGGGGTTCACGGTGCGCGACGGCGACGGGCGCGATTTCCAGTGGACGCCGGAAGTCGAGAAGAAGCTGCACGAAGGCGTGGGCGAAATCCTCGAGCTGGACGACGAGGCCAAGCAGAACTGCGAGCTGATTCACTTCGAGATGGACGAAGGCGATGCGGACGCCAAGCGACGCATGCACTATCTGGTCGTCTATCACCCCGGGAAGATGAAGCTGCTGCGGCAGATGAAGGATCGTCGCCGCGATCTCCTGGTCTTCACACCCGCACTGGAAGCGACGCTGGTGTACGACCCGGCAGCGAACAAGGTGCATGTGCTCTCGGACAAGCGCGGCACGGCGCAGCGCCTCGCGGATCGCTTCGTCGCCGTCGGCTTCGACAAACCGCTCTCGAAGCAGCCCGTCGGGGCCATCAGCTACGAGCTGGGCATGTTCAAGAGCTCGGTCAACCTGCGCACCGCAACCGCCAAGGGTGCGGTGATCCTGGACGCATGGATTTCGTCGATCACCGTGACCCTCGGGCATACACGGCACAGCGTCACTTTTGCGATGGCGAACAGCGACAGCGTCTGGAGCGTGTCCGACAAGCATTTCGGCGACCACAACCCCTTGTCCAGCTGCCGTTCCGTGATCGAGGTGAAGCTCTCGTTCTCGATCCGTTTCGACGGCGAGCAGGATTCGCGCGCGCTGGACATCACGGTCGATCACCGGGGCTCGTGCAATCTGCTGAATCTGCCTGATCCACGCCTGCGCCAATGCGGTGAAGACATCCTGACCTCGCTGGGCGTGATGAAGCGCGTCGAACCGGCGAAGGTTGGTGCCGACCTTGCCCTGTTCCGAGCCGAGATGAAGTTGCTTGATCTCGCAGGCCATGAGGCGGATGGACATCTGCTGGCAACGCTTGGCCTGACTGCTGCCGATCTGGTGAGCAAGGGTCTGCTCAAGCAGAAGGCTCCGGGCGACTACATCACCGTCCCCATCGAGGATGACGACGGCCAACAGGGGTTCCGCCGACTGAAGGTCAGCTTCAACAGCACCAGCACTTCGGCGGTGGATGACGTCACCGGCGAACGCTACGACCTCGCTGAGGGTGACCTCTGCCGATACGACATCAGCAAGGGCTACCTGCGCGAACGGCTCGACGAACTGCTTCGACCTCAACTGGTCGACATGCCCTTGACCGTGGATGAAGAGGAACCCTACGTGCTCGGAAACTACCGGCTGGGCGATCAGCGCATTCCCGTCGCGCTGGTTTCTCGGCTGTGGGAACCCAAGCACGCCGACAAGCTGGACACGAAGCTGCGGCAGTCGAATCTCGGCCTCACCATCGTGCTGTCCACGACGGCGGGCCAGCCGCGCCGCTACCTTGGGCCCGGCATCGTCGTGTCACTGGATGCGCTCGCCAAGGACGCCAATGGGAAGGTGTCGATTGATCTCGCGCCGGTCGAAGCGGAGATTCGTCGTCGGCAGTCCGAGGCCGCCGTGATCGACACGCCGCGTTTGATCAAGGACGACGCGCGTAGCGGAACGCTGCACGGGCCGTGGCCCGATCCGTGGACGCTCACCAAGAAGGAATGGCTCGATGTGGTCGAGGTCTTCGTCAACGGCTGGGCCACTGGGCGTCGCAAGTGGACGAAGACCCAAATCGAAACAGCGGCTGCCGTTTCGTTCCGCACGATGGCCGAGTTCTTCCGTGGCGCACCGGAATGGCAGACCTATTTCCGTGGCGCGGATGGCAACGCCAAGCCCCGCCTGTGGGAACTGAACATCGGTACGCCCGACCATCTGAGTTCGGCGCAAGCGACGGGCGACCAGCCAGCGGAATCCGAAACTGCCTGAGGGACAGGCGCTTGTAATTTCTGCGTGATTACTGCGGGAAGGCTGCGAAATATCGCAGGCCCTGCGGCAAGAAAGTAGGAGCACCCCAACGAAAGGAGTGCTCCCCGTGCAAAACCAAGTCCCTTCCATTCAATCCGGCCGGTCTCCCCACCGGCCCAATCCGGGCGGTGCCCAGCGCATCGCCCTCGACGAAAACGAACTGGCCATCCGCTGGGGGCTTTCCGTCAAGACCCTGCGCCGCTGGCGGCAGGAACAGCTCGGCCCGGTCTTCTGCAAGCTCGGTGCCCGCGTCACCTACCTGATCTCCGAGATCGAAGCCTTCGAGCGTCGCGTTTCGCGGCACTCGACCTTCACTCGCGTGTACCAGTGAGGAGGACGGCCATGAGCGATCTGACCATCTTCCCCGCCGACCTCGCGGCCATGAGCATCGCCCAGCTGGCGGCGCTGCCGGTCACCGACTTCGTCGATGCCGAGCGCAATGTCGACGAGGCCTCCGCCTACCTCAAGCAGCTGCGCACCAAGCTGGACGCCGCCAAGTTGCAGCGTTTCGGTGAGCAGGCGCGCGCCGCGCTGCGCGACTCCGGCCGCGATTTCGGCACGGCCCACGTCAACGACGGCGCGCTGCACGTCAAGTACGAGCTCCCCAAGAAGGTGACCTGGAGCCAGACCATCCTCAAGGAGATGTCCGAGCGCATCGTCGCCTCGGGCGACAAGGTGGAGGACTACATCGACATCAAGTTGTCGGTGTCCGAGTCCCGCTACACCAACTGGCCCACGGAGCTGCAGGAGCAGTTCGCCGCCGCCCGCACGGTCGAAGAAGGCAAGCCGACCATCACCCTGACGCTCGATGGGGGTGTGGCATGAGCCTTCCCATCATCTCCGCGAAGCAGCGCATGGCCGAGCGCAAGGGCGTCAAGCTGCTGATGCTCGGCAAATCCGGCATCGGCAAGACCACCCGGCTCAAAGACCTCGATCCGGCCACCACGCTCTTCCTCGACATCGAGGCCGGTGACTTGGCGGTGGCCGACTGGCCGGGCGACACCATCCGACCGGCGTCCTGGCCGGAGAGCCGCGACTTCTTCGTGTTCCTCGCGGGCCCGGACAAGTCGCTGCCACCGGAGTCTGCCTTCTCGCAGGCGCACTACGACCACGTCATCGAGAAGTTCGGCGACGCGACGCAGCTCGACCGCTACCAGACCTTCTTCCTCGACTCGATCACGCAGTT
>Ga0116143_10000486_pt1 | contig 54841 bp, 43 predicted proteins | sample AD_UKC034_MetaG_FD_89745 | JGI IMG/M metagenome (GOLD analysis project Ga0116143, IMG submission 89745) | Active sludge microbial communities of municipal wastewater-treating anaerobic digesters from USA - AD_UKC034_MetaG | ecosystem: Engineered > Bioreactor > Anaerobic > Digestate | place: USA... | reverse complement strand
GCGATGCCGATGTCGAAGTAGCCGTGGTAGACGATGTCGTTGCCGTCGACGCTGGCGTTGACGATCGGGTAGCGCTTGAGCGCGGCCACCGCGGCCTTGACGAAGAAGCTCATGAACCCGAGCTTGACGCCATGCTCCTTCTCGAAGCGGTCCTGGAACCGCTTTCTCATCTCCATCACCGGGGCCATGTTGACCTCGTTGAAGGTGGTGAGGATCGCGTTCGTCGCCTGCGACTGCAGCAGCCGCTCGGCGATGCGCGCGCGCAGGCGCGACATCGGCACGCGCTGCTCGGGCCGGTCACCGAGATTCTGCGTCACCGGCGCAGCGACGGCGGGCAAGGGCCTGGCCACCGCGGCGGCCACCGACGCCGTGACCGCGGCTGCGACGGACGATGCCGCAGGTGCAGCCGCAGCGCCGGCCACCGCCGCCAGCACGTCGCCCTTGGTGACGCGGCCGTCCTTGCCGCTGCCGGGCACCGAACCAGGGGCGATCTGCTGGTCGGCCATCAGCTTGGCCGCCGCCGGCATCGCGACGCCGGCCGCCTTGGCCGGGGCGGGAGCAGGCGCGGATGCCGGAGCCGCGACCGGCGCAGCGGCCACCGGCGTCGCAGCGGGGGCCGCCGCACCGACCGTGGCCTCGGTGTCGATGCGTGCGATGAGCTGGTCGGCCGTCACCGTATCGCCGTCGGCGGCGACGAGCTCGGTCAGCACGCCCGCCGCGGGCGCAGGGACTTCGAGAACGACCTTGTCGGTCTCGATCTCGATCAGGATCTCGTCCATCGCCACGGCCTCGCCGGGCTTCTTCTTCCAGTTCAGCAGCGTGGCCTCCGCCACCGATTCGGAGAGCTGCGGAACCTTCACTTCAACGATTGCCATGATGTGTCTCGCTTGAGGTCGTGCGCGCGCTGCGCCGCCCTCGGGCCCCAGCCCGGCTGCGGCAGCGCCAACGCGGATTTACTTGGTGAGCGTCAAACCCTTGAGCTTGCCGAAGGCCTGGTCGAGCAAGGCCTTGAGCTGCTCCTGGTGCAGGTGCGGATAACCCACCGCCGGCGAGGCCGACGCCGGCCGGCCGGCGTAGCCCAGCTTCTGGCCCTCGTGCATGTTCTCGAGCAGCTGGTGCTGCACGAAGAACCAGGCCCCCTGGTTCTGCGGCTCGTCCTGGCACCAGACGATCTCGGTGGCCCCCGGATACTTCTTCAGTTCCGCTGCGATGGTCTTGTGCGGGAACGGGTAGAGCTGCTCCACGCGCAGCAAGGCGACATCGAATGCCTTCTTTTCGTCGCGCCGCTTGGCGAGGTCGTAGTAGACCTTGCCCGAGCAGGCGACGACGCGCCTGACCTTCTCGGCGGCGACTTCGCGCGCGCGCTCGCCGATGACGGTCTGGAACTCGCCCCGCGTGAACTCCGACAGCGGCGAGGTCGCGTCCTTGTTGCGCAGCAGGCTCTTGGGGGTGAAGACGATGAGCGGCTTGCGGAACTGGCGCACCATCTGCCGCCGCAGCAGGTGGAAGATCTGGCTCGCGCTCGTGGGTTGCGCGACCTGCATGTTGTTGTCGGCGGCAAGCTGCATGAAGCGCTCGACGCGCGCCGAGCTGTGCTCGGGGCCCTGGCCCTCGTAGCCGTGCGGCAGCAGCAGCGTGAGGCCGTTGACGCGCCCCCACTTGACCTCGCCGCTGGCGATGAACTGGTCGATCACCACCTGCGCGCCGTTGGCGAAGTCGCCGAACTGCGCCTCCCAGATGGTGAGCGTGCCCGGGTCGGCGCTGGCATAGCCGTACTCGAAGCCGAGCACCGCCTCCTCGGAGAGGATGGAGTCGATGACGACGAAGGGTGCCTGGTTCTCGGCGATGTTCTCCAGCGGCACGTAGGTGCCGGTGTCCCACTTCTCGCGCTTCTGGTCGTGCAGCACCGCGTGCCGGTGAACGAAGGTGCCGCGCCCGCAGTCCTCGCCCGAAAGCCGCACCGCATAACCGCTGGCCACCAGCGAGGCGTAGGCGAGCGTCTCGCCCATGCCCCAGTCGACGTTGATCTCGCCGCGACCCATCGCGGCGCGGTCGGCCAGCACCTTCTGCGCCAGCGGGTGGACCTTGAAGCCCTCTGGCACCATGGTCAGGCGCTCGGCCAGGCGCTTGATTTCGGCCAGCGGCAGCGCCGTGTCGGCGGCGTCCGTCCACTTGCGGCCGAGGAAGGGCGCCCAGTCGACGGCGTACTTGCTCTTGAAGTTGGTGAGCACCGGGTCGACGGTGTGCTTTCCGGCATCGAAGGCCGAGCGCAGCTTCTTCACGAGTTCGTCGCCGCCGCCCGCGGGCAGCACACCCTGCGCCTCGAGCTTGTCGGCATAGAGCTTGCGCGTGCCGGGATGCGCGGCGATCTTCTTGTACATCAGGGGCTGCGTCAGCGCCGGCGTGTCCTGCTCGTTGTGGCCGAGCTTGCGGAAGCACACGATGTCGACGACGACATCCTTCTTGAACTGCTGGCGGTAGTCCATCGCCAGCTGCGTGCACAGCACGACCGATTCCGGATCGTCGCCGTTGACGTGCAAGACCGGCGCCTCGATCATCTTCACGACGTCGGTGCAATAGAGCGTCGAGCGGCTGTCGCGCGGGTCGCTGGTCGTGAAGCCGATCTGGTTGTTGATGACGATGTGCACCGTGCCGCCGGTGAAGTAGCCGCGCGTCTGCGCCAGCGCCAGCGTCTCCATGACCACGCCCTGCCCCGCGAAGGCGGCGTCGCCGTGCACCAGCACCGGCAGCACCTGGCTGCCGTCCTTGTCGCCGCGGCGGTCCATGCGCGCCTTCACCGAACCCTCGACGACCGGATTGACGATCTCCAGGTGGCTGGGGTTGAAGGCCAGGCTCAGGTGCACCGGGCCGCCGGGCGTCGAGATGTCGCTCGAGAAGCCCTGGTGGTACTTCACGTCACCGGCCGGCAGGTCCTCGGGCGCGGTGTGGTCGAACTCGGCGAACAAGTCCTTGGGCATCTTGCCCAGGGTGTTGACGAGCACGTTCAGGCGCCCGCGGTGCGCCATGCCGATGACGATCTCCTGCACGCCGTGCTGCCCCGCGCGCTGCACGACCTCGTCCATGCTGGCGATGAAGCTCTCGCCGCCTTCGAGCGAGAAGCGCTTCTGGCCGACGTACTTGGTGTGCAGGTAGCGCTCCAGGCCTTCGGCCGCCGTCAGCCGCTCGAGGATGTGCGTCTTCTGCTCGGCGGTGTAGCTCGGCTTGCCGCGCGTGGACTCCAGCCGTTCCTGCCACCAGCGCTTCTCGGCCGGATCCATGCAGTGCATGAACTCCGCGCCGATGGTGCCGCAGTAGGTCTCGCGCAGCGCGAGCAGGATGTCGCGCAGCGACATGTGCTCGGCCTTGCTGAAATAGGTGTTCCCGGCCGAGAACATGATGTCCATGTCGGCCTCGGTGAGGTCGTAGAAGGCCGGCTCGAGCTCGGGGATGCGCGCGCGCTCGGCGCGCTTGAGCGGGTCGAGGTCGGCCCAGCGGCTGCCCAGGTTGCGGTAGGCCGCGATCAGGCTTTGGACGTGCACCTGCTTGCGCGCCACGGCGAGATCGGCGGCGCTGGCCTTGAGTGCGAAGGCGTTGGCCTTGGCGCGCTGCGCGAAGGATTCGACCACCGAGGCGTGCGGCACGTCGCGCGCATCGCTGCCGTCGACCGCCGGCACATGCTGCAGGTTGTCGAAGTACGTGCGCCAGTTGTCGGGCACGCTGCCGGGGTTCTCGAGGTAGGCCTCGTAGAGTTCCTCGACGTAAGGGGCGTTGCCCCCGAACAGGTACGAATTGGACCTGTACTGCTGCATCATCGCTCGCTCACCTTTCGCCCGCGGCTTCCGTGGGCTCCGATGGGTTGCCAAACCTTCCGCGACCCCGGCTTCACCGGGCTGGCGGATTGCGACCCGCCTTGCTGTGGACTCGCGCGTTCAGCAAGGGGACGTGGAAGGACCGAATCGTCCGCAAGCGGGAACTCTATCACTCGGGTCGTCAACGCAGCCCCCGCCGATCAACAGCCGTCATTGGGCCACGGGAACCCTGTTGGTTTGCTGACAGCGCCGCCCCGAAGAGGCAGCGCGCCTTCAGCCGCCTGCGGCGGACGCTGCGGAAGCTGCGGAGGCGGCAGGCGACGGCCCCGAGGCCGCCGCGTCGGCGGCCTCGGGCGGCTTCGGCGGCGGCAGGCGGCCGCTCCCGCCGACGCCGACGCTCACACCGCGCGTGCCGACGGACACGCCGCCGCCGATGTTGCCGCCGCTGTCCACCGAGACTCCCACGGAGCCGATTCCGGGAAGCGGAAGCCCGATTCCCACCCCGACCGTCGAGCATCCGCCCAGCAGCAGCGCCAGCGCCGCCGCAGCGCCCCCGGCATAGGCGCCGGCGCGCTCCATGGGAGTGCCCGCGCGCCGCTGCCCGGATTCAGCGCACACGAGCGGACCGCTCGATCAGCCGCGCGCGGGCGGCCAGGTATTCGCGCCGCAGGCGCGCCACCAGCTCCGCCGCCGGCACCACGGCCTTGACCGGGGCGATGCCCTGGCCGCAGCCCCAGATGTCCTTCCAGGCCTTGGTGGTGTCGCCGCCGAAGTTCATCTTGCTCGGGTCGCTCTCGGGCAGATGGTCGGGGTCCATGCCGGCCTTGCGGATGGAGGGCTTGAGGTAGTTGCCGTGCACACCGGTGAAGAGGCTCGAGTAGACGATGTCGTCGCTCGTGCACTCGACGACGCACTGCTTGTAGGCGTCGCTGGCGCGCGCCTCCTCGGTGGCGATGAAGGCCGAACCGATGTAGGCCAGATCCGCGCCCATGGCTTGCGCGGCGAGCACCGCGTCGCCGGTGGCCATCGCGCCGGAGAGCGCGATGGGGCCGTCGAACCACTCGCGGATCTCGGCCACGAGCGCGAACGGGCTCTTCACGCCGGCATGGCCGCCCGCCCCCGCAGCGACCGCGATCAGCCCGTCGGCGCCCTTCTCGATCGCCTTCCTTGCGAAGGCGTTGTTGATGACGTCGTGCAGCACGACGCCGCCCCAGCCGTGCACGGCGTCGTTGATGTCGGTGCGCGCGCCGAGGCTCGTGATCATGATCGGCACCTTGTACCGGGCGCAGACCTGCATGTCGTGCTCGAGACGGTCGTTGGTCTTGTGCACGATCTGGTTGATGGCGAAAGGCGCCGCCGGACGCTCGGGGTGCGCGCGGTTCCAGTCCGACAGGCCTTCGGTGATCTCGTGCAGCCACTCGTCGAGTTGCGAGGCCGGGCGCGCGTTGAGCGCGGGCATCGAGCCGACGATGCCGGCCGTGCACTGCGCGATCACCAGCTTGGGGTTGCTGATGATGAACAGCGGCGCGCCGATGACCGGCAGCGGCAGGCCTTGCAGCACGGGGGGAAGACGGCTCATCAGAAGGCCTCCAGGGCAAGCGCGGTGACGGAAGCCGCGCCCTCGACGACGCTGTCGCGCAGCGCCGGTGCGCGCGTCAGGAGGTGCTCGGCGAAGAAGCGGCAGGTGGTGATCTTGGCCCGCATGAAGTCGGCGTCGACACCCTCGGCGAGGCGATCTTCGGCCGCCATCAGCGCGCGGCCCAGCAGCCAGCCGGCGACGACGGTGCCGGTCAGCATCAGGTAGGGCACGCTGCCGGCGAAGGCGGCGTTGGGGTCGCCCTTGGCCGTGGCGACGACGTAGTCCACCGCCTGCAGCAGCGCCTGGCGCCCGGCCTGCAGCCGCCTGGCCATCGCGGCACAGGCGGCGCCGGGGCGCGCGCTCAGCGCGGCCTCGGTCTGCTCGATCCGCGCCGCCACGGCGCGCAGTCCTTGGCCGCCGTCGCGCAGCGTCTTGCGGCCGACGAGGTCGTTGGCCTGGATCGCGGTCGTGCCTTCATAGATGGTCAGGATCTTCGCGTCGCGCAGATGCTGCGCGGCCCCGGTCTCCTCGATGAAGCCCATGCCGCCGTGGACCTGGATTCCCAGGCTCGCCACGTCCAGGCTCATCTCGGTGGACACGCCCTTCACCAGCGGCACCAGCAACTCGTAGAAGGCCTGGTTCTGCGCCCGCACGTCGCCGTCGGCGTGCGCATGGGCGGCGTCGTAGGCGGCGGCGGCGACGAGCGCCATGGCGCGGCAGGACTCGGTCCAGGCGCGCATGGTCATCAGCATGCGGCGCACGTCCGGGTGATGAATGATCGGTGCGGCCTTGGCCATGGAGCCGTCGACCGGGCGGCTCTGCACGCGCTCGCGCGCGTAGGCCACCGCCTGCTGGTAGGCGCGCTCGGCCACCGCGATGCCCTGCACGCCGACGGCGAAGCGCGCCGCGTTCATCATCACGAACATGTACTCGAGGCCGCGGTTCTCCTGGCCGACGAGATAGCCGACGGCGCCGCCGTGGTCGCCGTACTGCAGCACCGCGGTGGGGCTGGCCTTGATGCCCAGCTTGTGCTCCAGGCTCACGCAGTGCACGTCGTTGCGCGTGCCGTCGGCCAGCACCTTGGGGCAGATGAAGAGCGAGATGCCCTTCACGCCCTCGGGCGCGCCGGCCACGCGCGCGAGCACGAGGTGGACGATGTTCTCGGCCATGTCGTGCTCGCCGTAGGTGATGAAGATCTTGGTGCCGAAGAGGCGGTACGTACCGTCGGCCTGCGGCTCGGCGCGCGTGCGCACCAGCGCCAGGTCCGAACCCGCCTGAGGCTCCGTGAGGTTCATGGTGCCGGTCCAGCGGCCCTCGATCATGGGCGGGATGTAGGCCTGCTTCTGCGCCTCGCTGCCGGCGGTGAGCAGCGCCTCGATGGCGCCGTCGGTGAGCAGCGGGCAGAGCGCGAAGCTCAGGTTGGCGGACTGCACGATCTCGATGCAGGCGGCGTGGATCAGCTTGGGCAGGCCCTGTCCGCCATAGGCGACCGGGTGGTGCAGGCCCTGCCAGCCGCCCTGCGTGAACTGCGCGAACGCCTCCTTGAAGCCGGGCGTGGTGCGCACCTGGCCGTCCTGCAGCGACGAGGGGTTGCGATCGCCTTCGACGTTCAGCGGCGCGATCACGCCCTCGGCCAGGCGGGCGCATTCCTCGAGCACGGCGGCGGCAGTCTCCGCACCCGCCTCCTCGTAGCCGGGAAGTTGCGCGACGGCGTCGATGCCGGCCAGCTCCTTCATCACGAACAGGAGATCCTTGAGGGGGGCTCGATAGCTCATGGACGTGTCCTCTCGATGGAAAAAGGGGCGCCCGATCGAGCGCCCCGCAGGTGAGGCTTCAGGCCGTCTGGCGTGCCTTCAAAGCGCGGCCACCAACTCCGGCACCGCGGTGAAGAGGTCGGCTTCCAGGCCGTAGTCGGCGACGCTGAAGATCGGCGCTTCGGCGTCCTTGTTGATGGCCACGATGACCTTGGAGTCCTTCATCCCCGCCAGGTGCTGGATGGCGCCGGAGATGCCGACCGCGATGTAGAGCTGCGGCGCGACGATCTTGCCGGTCTGCCCGACCTGCCAGTCGTTGGGCGCGTAGCCGGCGTCGACGGCGGCGCGACTGGCGCCGAGGGCGGCGCCGAGCTTGTCGGCCAGCGGAATGAGCACTTCGTCGAACTTCTCGCTGCTGCCCAGCGCCCGGCCGCCGGAGACGATGATCTTGGCGCTGGTGAGCTCCGGGCGCTCGAGCTTGGCGATCTCGGCACCCTGGAACGCGGTCTTGCCGCTGTCGGCCACGGGCGCCAGGGTTTCGACGGCGGCACTGCCGCCGCTGGCGGCCACGGGGTCGAAGGCCGTGGTGCGCACCGTGATGAGCTTGATGGCGTCGCTGCTCTGCACCGTGGCGATGGCGTTGCCGGCGTAGATCGGGCGCTCGAAGGTGTCGGTGGCGACGACCTTGGTCGCGTCGCTGATCTGCGCCACGTCCAGCAGCGCGGCCACGCGCGGTGCGATGTTCTTGCCGCTGGCGGTGGCCGCGAAGAGGATGTGGCTGTACGCCGGAGCGAGCGCCACGACTTGCGCCGCGACGTTCTCCGCCAGGCCGTGATCGAGCGCGGGCGCATCGGCGTGCAGCACCTTGGCCACGCCGGCGATGGCTGCGGCGGCCTGGGCCGCAGCCGCGGCACCCGCGCCGGCCACCAGCACGTGGACGTCACCGCCGCATTGCGCGGCGGCAGCGACGGTGTTCAGGGTCGCGGCCTTGAGGCTCGCGTTGTCGTGTTCGGCAATGACGAGGGCGGCCATGTCAGATCACCTTGGCTTCGTTCTTGAGCTTGGCCACGAGGGTGGCGACGTCGGGAACCTTGATGCCGGCACCGCGCTTGGGCGGCTCCTCGACCTTCAAGGTCTTGATGCGCGGCGTCACGTCCACGCCCAGGTCGGCGGGCTTGACGACGTCCAGCGTCTTCTTCTTGGCCTTCATGATGTTCGGCAGCGTGACGTAGCGCGGCTCGTTCAGGCGCAGATCCGTGGTGACGACGGCCGGCAGCGTGAGCGCCAGGGTCTCCAGGCCGCCGTCGACCTCGCGCGTGACGGTCGCCTTGCCGTCGGCGACCTCGACCTTGCTGGCAAAGGTGGCCTGCGGAAGTCCGGCCAGGGCAGCGAGCATCTGCCCGGTCTGGTTGCAGTCGTCGTCGATGGCCTGCTTGCCCAGGATGACGAGGCCGGGCTGTTCCTTGTCCACCAGCGCCTTCAGCAGCTTGGCCACCGCCAGCGGCTGGAGCTCGTCGGCGCATTCGACGAGGATGGCGCGATCGGCGCCGATGGCCATCGCGGTGCGCAGCGTCTCCTGGCACTGCGCAACGCCGCAGGAGACGGCGATGACCTCGCTGGCCACGCCCTTTTCCTTCAACCGCACGGCCTCTTCGACCGCGATCTCGTCGAAGGGATTCATGCTCATCTTGACGTTGGCCAGATCGACCCCGGTGCCGTCGGACTTCACGCGAACCTTCACGTTGTAGTCGACGACACGCTTCACGGGGACCAGTACCTTCATGCGCGTGACTCCTGGTGGATGGACGTTGATGTGAATCGGCAATTTTAGAGTGCCCCGCCGCGCGGTCTGCGCCGGACCCTGACCGCCCCGGCGCCGACGATCGTCGACGCAAGAAAAAGCGAACGCCCGTTCTATTTTAGGCCAACTCCGCCGCGCGGCATCCGCGCTTCATGTCGATCGGTGCCAGCAGCAGCAACCCGCCGACGAAGAAGACGCCGGTGGCGAGGATCGCGAGGCGGTGGTTGCCGCCGCTGGCCCAGGTGACGAAGCCGTAGCTGACCGGACCGATCACCGCCGACAGTCGCACAGCGAAGGTCCAGAGCGCGAAGAACTCGGCACGCCGCGCCGGCGGCGCGAGCAGCCCGACCATCGCACGCGCAGCGGACTGCGTCGAGCCCATGCAGAGCCCGGCGATCACCGCAGCCGCCCAGAACAGGGGCGGCGTAGCCGCGGCATAGGCGAGCAGGACCATCACGATCCAGCCCAGAAGCGCGACCGCCAGCGCCCGCCGGTGACCGAGCTTGTCCTGCCCGTAGCCGAAGCCGAAGGCGCCGACGGCCGAGGCGATGTTGACGAGGAAGACGAGCAGCATCGTCTGGCTCTGGCGAAAGCCCAGCACCTGCTCGGCGTACACGGCCGCCAGCGCGATCACGACCGCGATGCCGGCCTGGTAGCTGGCGCAGCAGGCCAGCAGCCAGGCGAAGTCCTTCAGCTCGCGCGCCTGCCGCCAGGTGCGCACGAGACGCGCCAGCGGCGCCGTCCACCCCACCTCCGCAGTCCGCAGCGGCCGCGCGCGCTCGCGCAGCAGGGCGAAGGTCGGCAGCGCCGCCAGCAGGTAGACGCCGGCGGTGATCAGCATGGTCGCCGGGACGAACTCGGCCGCGCCCTGGCCGCGTGCCTGCGCCGACAGCACCCAGGCCAGGCTCAGGCCCAGCGTCAGCATGCCGCCGAAGTAGCCGTAGCTCCAGCCCCAGCCCGAGACCGTGCCGATCGCCTGCGGGCGCGCGAGTTCGGGCAGGAAGGCGGCGATGAGCGACTCGCCGACCGCGTAGCAGAAGTTGGAGACCACGATCGCCAGCGTCGCCAGCCAGAGGTCCCCCGGGCCGGCGAGCGCGAGCACGGCCGTGGCCGCGACGCAGCCGACCGTGGCCAAGGCGAGCAGGCGCTTCTTCGCGGCATGCAGGTCGGCGAAGGCGCCGAGCCCCGGCATCAAGAGCATCACGAGCGCGTTGGAAACGCCCAGCGCTGCCGTCCAGGCCAGGGTTGCCCAGTTCGCGTTGGCGGCCACGACGCCGACGAAGTAGGCGTTGAAGACCGCGGTCAGCACGACTGTCGTGTAGCCCGAGTTGGCGAAGTCGTACATCGCCCAGGCCCAGACCTCGCGCCGCTGCACGCCCTCGTTCAGCAGGGAGGACGTGACCGGAGGCTGAACGGCGGCTGCAGGCAAGATGGGTCCCGGGGTTCGACCGTGGTGCCCGAAGCGGGACTCGAACCCGCACACCCCGCGAGAGGTCGCGGATTTTAAGTCCGCTGCGTCTACCGATTCCGCCATCCGGGCCCGTGGCGCATTATGGCCAGCACCCGGCGCCGCGCTCGCCCCCGGTGGAGCGATCCAGGCCTGGCACAGATGCGCGAACGGCCCCGCGTGGGGGCCGTCCTCAGGACTCTGGAGGCGCGAGCCGGAGTCGAACCGGCCTAGACGGATTTGCAATCCGTTGCATAACCGCTTTGCTATCGCGCCGACGCGTTCATTGTCGTGAAAAAAGGGGAAGCCGTGGCTTCCCCATTCTTCCAAAGCATCTGGAGCGGGAAACGAGTCTCGAACTCGCGACCTCAACCTTGGCAAGGTTGCGCTCTACCAACTGAGCTATTCCCGCGTGGCCCGCCGCGGTCGTGCAACCGCGAACAAGGCACAAGCCTCTGCAATCGCATGACCAAGCGAAGACGATAAGTATAGGTCAAGTCATGCTTGGCTGACAAGCTTCGGCTCAGTGCGGCAGGACCTCGCTGCCAGCGGCGGACGTGGCCGCCTCGCCCGCCACCGCGGCCGGCGCTGCCACACCCTCCTCCTCGGGCACCGGCTGCGGCGCGCTCTCGAGCGCGATCTCGAGCACCCGGTCGATCCAGCGCACGGGAATGATTTCGAGCTGGTTCTTCGCGTTCTCCGGAATCTCCTGCAGGTCCTTGGCGTTCTCCTCGGGGATCAGCACCGTGCTCACGCCGCCGCGCAGCGCGGCCAGCAGCTTCTCCTTCAGCCCACCGATCGCGGTGACCTCGCCGCGCAGCGTGATCTCGCCGGTCATCGCCACGTCCGCACGCACCGGGATGCCGGTGAGCGCGGAGACGAAGGCGGTCGTCATCGCGATGCCCGCGCTGGGGCCGTCCTTGGGCGTCGCGCCGTCGGGAACGTGGATGTGGATGTCGCGCTTCTCGAAGAGGTCGTCCTTGATTCCCAGGCGCCGCGCGCGGCTGCGCACCACCGAGCGCGCGGCCTCGACCGACTCCTTCATCACGTCGCCGAGCTGACCGGTGCGGATGATGTTGCCCTTGCCCGGCATCACCGCCGCTTCGATCGTGAGCAGGTCGCCGCCGACCTCGGTCCACGCCAGGCCGATGACCTGCCCGACCTGGTTCTTCTTCTCGGTGCGTCCGAAGTCGTACTTGCGCACGCCGAGGAAGTCGTTGAGGTTGTCCTCGGTGACGACGACGGTGCCCTCGTAGGTCTTCAGCTGCATGCCCTTGACGACCTTGCGGCAGATCTTGGAGATCTCGCGCTCGAGCGAGCGAACGCCGGCTTCGCGCGTGTAGTAGCGCACGATGCCGCGCAAGGCGTCGTCGCCGATCTCGAGTTCGCCATCCTTCAGGCCGTTGTTCTTCTCCTGCTTGGGGACCAGGTAGCGCTTGGCGATGTTGAGCTTCTCGTCTTCGGTGTAGCCGGCCAGGCGGATGACCTCCATGCGGTCCAGCAGCGCCGGCGGGATGTTCATCGAGTTCGACGTGGCGACGAACATCACGTCCGAGAGGTCGAAGTCGACCTCGACGTAGTGGTCGCTGAAGGTGTGGTTCTGCTCCGGGTCGAGCACCTCGAGCAGCGCCGAGGACGGATCGCCGCGGAAGTCCATGCCCAGCTTGTCGATCTCGTCGAGCAGGAACAGCGGGTTGCGCACGCCGACCTTGGTCAGGCTTTGCAGCACCTTGCCCGGCATCGAGCCGATGTAGGTGCGGCGGTGGCCGCGGATCTCGGCCTCGTCGCGCATGCCGCCCAGCGCCATGCGCACGTACTTGCGTCCGGTGGCGCGCGCCACGCTCTGGCCGAGCGAAGTCTTGCCCACGCCCGGCGGGCCCACGAGGCAGAGGATGGGGGCCTTCACCTTGTCGACGCGCTGCTGCACGGCGAGGTATTCGAGGATGCGGTCCTTCACCTTCTCGAGGCCGTAGTGGTCCTCGTTGAGCACCTCCTCGGCAAAGGCCAGGTCCTGCTTGACCTTCGACTTCTTCGCCCAGGGCAGGTTGACGAGGGTGTCGATGTAGTTGCGCACGACGGTCGCCTCGGCGCTCATCGGCGACATCAGCTTGAGCTTCTTGAGCTCGGCCTCGGCCTTCTTGCGCGCCTCCTTGCTCATCTTGGCGCCGATGATCTTCTTCTCCAGCTCCTCGAGGTCGGCACCCTCCTCGCCGTCGCCGAGTTCCTTCTGGATCGCCTTCACCTGCTCGTTGAGGTAGTACTCGCGCTGGCTCTTCTCCATCTGGCGCTTGACGCGGCCGCGGATGCGCTTCTCCACCTGCAGGATGTCGACCTCGTGCTCGAGCAGTTCGAGCAGCTTCTCGAGGCGCTTGACGACGTCGAAGAGGTCGAGCACCGACTGCTTGGCCTCGAGCTTGAGCGGCAGATGTGCGGCGATGGTGTCGGCCAGTCGGCCGGCGTCATCGATGCCCGAGATGCTGGTGAGGATCTCGGGCGGGATCTTCTTGTTGAGCTTGACGTACTGGTCGAACTGATGCGTCACCGCACGCCGCAGCGCCTCGACCTCCGACGACGGCTCCGCCGCCGGCGGCACGGGCACGACGTCGCCGACGAAGTAGTCGTCGCGCTCGGTCACCTGGTTCGTGGTGGCGCGCTGCACGCCCTCGACGAGGACCTTCACGGTGCCGTCGGGCAGCTTGAGCATCTGCAGGATGGTCGAGACGCAGCCGATCCCGAACATGTCGTCGGCCTTGGGCTCGTCCTTGCCCGCGGCCTTCTGCGCCACCAGCATGATCTGGCGCCCGGCCTCCATCGCAGCCTCGAGCGCCTTGATCGACTTCGGGCGTCCGACGAAAAGCGGGATCACCATGTGGGGGAAGACGACGACGTCGCGCAGCGGCAGCAGCGGCAAGGTGATCGGCTCGGCGGGAAGCGTGGGGGTGGCGGACATGTGAGGCCTCTCCTTCAGGTGCCCACATGGGACCCGAGCGGCAAATTGCAAGACGGGCACCGCGCCACGGGCGGCCGCGAGCGGCCGATCGCGGCGCGGGCGGCAGGCTCAGGCGCTGGCCTTGGCCTGCTGCTCCCGGTACACGAGCAAGGGCATCGCCCCATCTTCGATGTTGTGTTCGTCGATCACCACCTTGGCCACGCCGTCCAGCGTGGGCAGCTCGAACATGGTGTCGATGAGGGCGTGCTCCATGATCGAGCGCAGCCCGCGGGCCCCGGTCTTGCGCGCCAGCGCCTTGCGCGCGATCGCGGACAGCGCCGAGGGCCGGATCTCGAGTTCCACGCCGTCCATGCCGAGCAGCTTCTGATACTGCTTGACGAGCGCGTTCTTGGGCTCGGTGAGGATCTGGATCATCGCCTCCTCGGTGAGCTCGGCCAGCGTGGCGACCACCGGCAAACGACCGACGAGTTCGGGGATGAGGCCGAACTTGATCAGGTCCTCGGGCTCGACCTCGCGGAAGAGCTCGCCGACGCGCTTCTCGGTCTTGCTGTGCACGCTGGCGCCGAAGCCGATGCCGGACTTCTCGCTGCGGTCGCGGATGACCTTCTCGAGGCCGTCGAAGGCGCCGCCGCAGATGAAGAGGATGTTCGTCGTGTCGATCTGCAGGAAGTCCTGGTTCGGGTGCTTGCGCCCGCCCTGCGGCGGCACGCTGGCCAGCGTCCCCTCGACCAGCTTGAGCAGCGCCTGCTGCACGCCCTCGCCGGAGACATCGCGCGTGATGCTCGGGTTGTCCGCCTTGCGGCTGATCTTGTCGATCTCGTCGATGTAGACGATGCCGCGTTGCGCACGCTCGACGTCGTAGTTGCAGTTCTGCAGCAGCTTCTGGATGATGTTCTCGACGTCCTCGCCGACGTAGCCGGCCTCGGTCAGCGTCGTCGCGTCGGCGATGACGAAGGGCACGTTGAGCAGCCGTGCCAGCGTCTGCGCCAGCAGCGTCTTGCCCGATCCCGTCGGCCCGATGAGGAGGATGTTGCTCTTCGTGAGCTCGACCTCGTCCTTGCTCGCGGCGAGGTGCCTGAGGCGCTTGTAGTGGTTGTAGACGGCCACCGAAAGCGCGCGCTTGGCCGTGTCCTGGCCGATCACGTACTGGTCGAGGCTGGCCTTGATCTCGCTGGGAACGGGCAACTCGGTCTTCGCGTGACGGCTGCTGCCGGGATCGGCGGGCACCTCGTCACGGATGATGTCGTTGCACAGTTCGATGCATTCGTCGCAGATGAAGACCGACGGGCCGGCGATGAGCTTCTTCACCTCATGCTGGCTCTTGCCGCAGAAGGAGCAATAGAGCACCTTCTCGACGGAGGATCCCTTCTTCTCGGCCATGAATTCGTGCGTCTCTGCAGAAGTAGCAGGGGATGCGGCCCATCATAGACCAATCCCCATGGGCGTCCGGGCGCGGAAAAGAACAGCCATGACGCCTCTGCCGCGCGCTTCGTGCGGCATCGCCTGCCGGCGCGGATCCCGGGGCGCCGCTCAGCTGCGCTTGTCCAGCACCTGGTCGATCAGGCCGTAGTCCCTGGCCTCGACCGGGTTCATCCAGTAGTCGCGTTCCATGTCGGCGGCGATGCGCTCGACGCTCTGTCCGGTCCGCTCGGCGTAGATGCGGTTGAGCTGTTCGCGCGTCTTGATGATCTCGCGCGCCTGGATCTCGATGTCGGTGGCCTGGCCCTGCGCGCCGCCACTCGGCTGGTGGATCATCACACGCGCGTTCGGCAGCGCGAAACGCTTGCCCCTGGCGCCGGCCATGAGCAGGAAGCTGCCCATGCTGGCGGCCATGCCGAGGCACAGCGTGGAGACGTCGGGCTTGATGAAGTTCATCGTGTCGAAGATCGACAGCCCGGCACTGACGCTGCCGCCCGGCGAATTGATGTAGAGGAAGACGTCCTTGTCCGGGTTCTCGCTCTCGAGAAAGAGAAGTTGCGCCACCACCAGGTTCGCGGTGGCGTCGTTCACCGGCCCGACCAGGAAGACGATGCGCTCACGCAGCAGCCGGCTGAAGATGTCGTAGGCGCGCTCGCCGCGGCCGGATTGCTCGATCACCATGGGCACGAGGCCCAAGCCCTGGATGTCCTGCTGGCTCATGAATGCCTTTTCGCTGCGGATGGTGGAGCCGATGATAGGCGGGGCCGCCGCCTCACATCCCGACCATCAGTTCGTCGAAGGGCACGCTCTTGTCGACCACCTTGACCTGGGCGAGCACGTGCTCGGTGACGTTGTTCTCGACCACCACCGCCTCGACGCCGGCCATGCGCTCGCGGTCGCCGAGGTACCAGCGCATGACTTCGGCAGGCTTCTCGTAGCTCTGGCTGAGCTCCTCGATGTGCGCCTGCAGCTGCTCCGGCCGCGCCTGCAGGCTGTGGCGGCGCACCAGTTCGCCCACGACAAGGCCCAGGCGCACGCGGCGCTCGGCCTGTGCCTGGAAGGCGTCGGCGGAAATCGGCACCGTGTCGGCGTCCTTCACGCCGCGCTGCTTCAGGTCGGCGCGCGCAGCTTCGACCATGCGCTCGCCCTCGGCGGCGACGAGCGCCTTGGGCAGCTCGAGTTCGGAGACCTTCAGCAACGCATCCATCACCGCCGCCTTGTTGCGCGCCAGCACGCGGTACTTGACCTCGCGCTCGAGGTTCTTCCGCACGTCCGCGCGCAGGCCCTCGACGGTGGCGTCCTTGATGCCCAGCGACTTGGCGAAGGCGTCGTCCACCGCAGGCAGGTGCTGCGCCTCGATCTTCTTCATCGTGACCAGAAAGTCGGCCTCCTTGCCGGCCACGTCCTTGCCGTGGTAGTCCTGCGGGAACTGCAGCGGGAAGGTCTTGCTCTGCCCGACCTTCATGCCGCGCACGGCCTTGTCGAACTGCTCCAGCATCTGTCCTTCGCCGACGATGAACTGGAAGTCCGCGGCCCTGCCGCCGGCAAAGGGCTCGCCATCGATCTTGCCCTCGAAGTCGATGGTCACGCGGTCGCCCTCGGCGGCCTCTTCGCCCGCCCCGCGCAGCCCGAAGCTGCGGCGCTGGCGGCGCAGGATCTCGACGGTGCGGTCGATCGCCGCCTCGGTCACATCGGTACTGACACGCTCGACTTCGACGCCCGCGAAATCGCCGATGCTCACCTCGGGGTAGACCTCGAAGGTGGCGTCGAACATCACCTGCCCTTCGGGCGCGCCCTCCTTCTGCGCGATGCGCGGTGCGCCCGCCACGCGCAACTGGGCCTCGCTGGCGGCGTCGGCGAAGGCGCGCCCGACCTTGTCGTTGACGACTTCGTACTGCACCGAGTAGCCGTAGCGCTGCGCCACCACCGACATCGGCACCTTGCCCGGGCGGAAGCCGTCGGCACGCACCGTGCGCGCCAGGTGTCGCAGGCGGTTCCGCACCTCGTTCTCGATGTCGCCCGCGGGCAGCGACAGCGTGATGCGGCGTTCCAGTTTCTCGAGGGTTTCGACGTTGACGGCCATGATGTGCGAAGGAGGTCGGTGGAGGGTGGTGCGCGGGGCCGGACTCGAACCGGCACGCCCGTGAAGGCGTCAGGACCTAAACCTGGTGCGTCTACCGATTTCGCCACCCGCGCGATGGGTGGTGCCTGCAAGGGCAAGCGGCGTGGGCCGCCCTTCAAAGCCGTCCGCGCCGTGGTCAACCTGCGATTTTAGCGTCGCTTGTCGACGCCGCTCGGCGCCGGGCGACAATGCGGGCGTGGGCGTCGATCACTACGAGAACTTTCCCGTCGCGTCGCTGCTGTGCCCGCCGGCGCTGCGGCCTGCCGTGGCGGCGATCTACTGGTTCGCGCGCGCGGCCGACGACCTCGCGGATGAAGGTCACGCCGCCGCCGCGGACCGCGTGGCCGAGCTGAGGGCATACCGCAGCGAACTGCAGGCGCTGCTCGAGGGCCGGGCGCGCTCGGGGCGCTGGAGCGAGGTCTTCGAGCCGCTGGCGCGCGCGCACGAGCAGCACGCGCTCCCGGCATCGCTGCTGCACGATCTGCTGGACGCCTTCGAGCAGGACGTGCGCAACCCGCCCTACCCCGACCGCGACGCACTGCGAGCCTACTGCGCGCGCTCGGCGAACCCGATCGGGCGGCTGCTGCTGCACCTCTACGGCATCGGGCGCGACGAGGACCTGGAACGCTCCGACGCCATCTGCACCGCGCTGCAGCTCATCAACTTCTGGCAGGACCTCGGTCGCGACCAGGCGCGCGGACGGAACTACCTGCCCGCTGCCGACCTCGCGCGCCACCGAATACCGCCGGTCGATGCAGAGCCGCTGCGCGACGGACCCGCGTTGCGCGCCTGCGTGCGCGAGCTCTGCGAGTGGGCGGCCGCGCTGATGCGGCGCGGCGCGCCGCTGGCGCTGCGCCTGCCCGGGCGCGCGGGCTGGGAACTGCGGCTGGTCGTGCAGGGGGGCTTGCGCATCCTCGAAAAGATCGAACGCCTGCGCTACGGCACGCTGCACGCCCGACCCGCGCTCGGCCGGCGCGACGTCCCGCTGCTGCTCTGGCGCGCGCTGCGCATGGGCCGGAGCCGGGCCGCATGACGCCCGAAGCCTACGTCCAGCAGAAGGCGGCCCGCAGCGGCTCGTCCTTCTACTACGCCTTCCTCTTCCTGCCGCCGCCGCGCCGCGCCGCGATCACCGCCTACTACGCCTTCTGCCGCGAGGTCGACGACGTGGTCGACGAGGTCGGCGACCCCGGCGTCGCCGCCGCCAAGTTGCAGTGGTGGCGCCAGGAGGTGCAGGCGCTCTTCGCCGGCGCGCCCACACACCCGGTGCTGCAGGCCCTGCAGCCGCACCTGCAGCCCTTCGGCCTCGAAGCGAGGCACCTGGCAGCCGTCATCGACGGCTGTCAGGTCGACCTCGAGCAGGCCCGCTTCGCCGACTTCGCGTGCCTCGCGGCCTACTGCGACCTGGTGGCCGGCGTCGTCGGCGAGGTCGCCGCACGCATCTTCGGGCACAGCCATGAGGCGACCCTACGGTACGCGCACAAGCTGGGGCTGGCGATGCAGCTCACCAACATCATCCGCGACGTCGGCGAGGACGCGCGCCGCGGGCGCATCTACCTGCCGGTTTCCGAGCTGCAGGCGCACGGCGTGACGGCCGGCGAAATCCTCGCGCGCGAGGCGCCCTGGGGCTACAGCGAACGCTTCGAGGCGCTCATGCGCTTCCAGGCCGCGCGCGCCCATGCCAGCTTCGACGAGGCGCTGGCATTGCTGCCCGAGGCCGACCGCGAGCGGCAGCTCCCGGGATTGATGATGGCCAACATCTACCGCACGCTGCTGCGCGAGATCGAGGGGCAGGGCTTCAAGGTGTTGCACCAGCGCACCTCGCTCACCCCCTTGCGCAAGCTGTGGATCGTCGCGCGCACGCGCTGGCGGGGTCGATGAGCGCCGCTGGCGCCGGGAACGTGCGGCTGGCGGTCGTCGGCGGCGGCTGGGCCGGCCTCAGCGCCGCCGTCGAGGCGACGCGCGCAGGGCATCGCGTGAGTGTGTTCGAGATGTCGCGTCAATGGGGCGGGCGCGCGCGCAGCCAGGACGGGACCGATCTCGACAACGGGCAGCACATCCTGCTGGGCGCCTGCAGTGCCGTGCTCGCGTTGATGCAGCAGGTGGGCGTGGACCCGCAGCAGGTGCTGCTGCGGCGCCCGCTGGCGCTGCGCTGGGCCGACGGCCGCGGCCTCGGGCCGGCGTCCGGAGCGCCGGCCTGGGCCTTCACGCGGGCGGTGCTGCGCTGCCGCGCCTGGTCGCTCGCCGAGCGGCTGCGGCTGCTCGCGCACTGCGCCGGCTGGATCGCGGCCGGGTTTCGCTGCGCGCCCACGCTCACCGTCGATGCCTTGTGCGTGCGCCTGCCCGCTTCGGTGCGCAGCCTTCTGATCGATCCCCTGTGCGTTGCCGCACTGAACACGCCCGCAAGCGAGGCCAGCGCCGGCGTCTTCCTGCGCCTGCTCCGGGACGTCCTGTTCGGCGGCGCCGGCGCCAGCGACCTGCTGCTGCCGCGTCGCCCCTTGCGCGAGCTGCTGCCGGCGCCCGCCGCGCGCTGGCTGGCGGAGCACGACGCCGAGCTGCACCCGGGCCGGCGCGTGCAGTCGATCGACGCCGACGGCGTGGGCTGGCGCGTCGACGGCGAGCGCTTCGACGGCGTGATCCTCGCCGCCTCGGCCGCGGAGGCGGCACGGCTGGCGCGAACGTCGGCGCCCGCTTGGGCAGATGCCGCCGCCGCGCTGCGCCACGAGCCCATCGTCACCGTCTACATCCGGGCCGACGGCGTGCGGCTGGCGCTGCCGATGCTGGCTCTGTGCGAAGGACCCGAAGCGCCGGCGCAGTTCGTCTTCGATCACGGTCAGCTCGGCGGGCCGGCGGGGCGCCTGGCCTTCGTCGTCAGCGGCGCCGCGGGATGGGTCGAACGCGGGCTCGATGCCACCAGCGCCGCCGTGCTCGCGCAGGCCGGGCGAGAGCTTGCCCGTGCGGGCTGGAACCCCGCCGCGGCCTCGGTGCTGACCGTGATCGCCGAGCGCCGCGCCACCTTTCGCAGCACGCCGGGCCTGGTGCGCCCCCCCGCAGCAATCGCTCCGGGGCTGGCTGCGGCGGGGGACTACGTCGAGGGCCCGTATCCGGCCACGCTCGATGGCGCGGTACGCGCAGGCGTCGCGGCAGTGGCGGCCTGCGCTTCCACCATGCAAAATAGCGTCTCATCCCCGCGCAGAGCCGCATGAGCCGCAAGAATCCGAGCACGCCGTCCATCCAGGTGATCGAGCGCATGTTCGCCGTCCTGGACGCCCTGGCGGCGCAGCCCGAACCTCTTCCGCTCAAGGCGGTCAGCGAACGCACGGGACTGCACCCGTCGACGACACACCGCATCCTCAACGATCTCGCGGTCGGGCGCCTGGTCGACCGGCCCCAGTCGGGCACCTACCGGCTCGGGATGCGGCTGCTCGAACTGGGCAATCTGGTGAAGGCCCGCCTGGACGTGCGCGAGGCGGCGATGGCGCCGATGCGCGAACTGCACAAGCTCACGCACCAGCCGGTCAACCTCTCGATGCGCCAGGGCGACGAGATCGTCTACGTCGAGCGCACCTACAGCGAGCGCTCGGGAATGCAGGTGGTGCGCGCCGTCGGCGGCCGCGCGCCGCTGCACCTGACCTCGGTTGGCAAGCTGTTCCTCGCCCACGACGATCCGCAGCGCGTGCGCGCCTATGCCACGCGCACGGGGCTTGCCGGCCATACGCGCAACAGCATCACCGAACTGCCACGGCTCGAGCGCGAACTCGGCCTGGTACGGCGCGTCGGCGTCGCGCGCGACGACGAGGAACTCGAACTGGGCGTGCGCTGCATGGCCGCGGGCATCTACGACGACCAGGGGCAGTTGATCGCCGGCCTCTCGGTCTCGGCACCGACCGATCGCATGGAAGACGGCTGGGTCGAGAAGCTGAAGACGACTGCTGCGCAGATCTCGGTCTCGCTCGGCCACCGCCCGGGCTGAGTGCGGCCGCCGGTTCAGCCGCCGCGCTCGATCGTGCCGGCCGTTGCCGTTCCGGTCTGCTCCAGCAGCCAGTGGCGGATGCGCTCGGCATCCCCCAGGCGCGAATACTTGCCCGCGGAATCGAGCAGCACCATGATCAGCTTGCGACCCGCGAGTTCGGCCTGCATCACCAGGCACCGCCCGGCCTCGGCGATGTAGCCGGTCTTCTGCAGCCCGATGTCCCAGGACGGGCTGCGGACCAGGCCGTTGGTGTTGCGGAACTCCTGCATGCGTCGCCCGACCTCGAACGCGGCGCCGGGTGAAGTCGAGAGCTCCCGGATCAACGGCTTCTCGTAGGCCGCCTTCACCAGCAGCGAGAGATCGCGTGCGCTCGAGCGGTTCCTGCTGGAGAGGCCGGTGGGCTCGACATAGTGCGTGTCCGTCATGCCCAGAAGCTTCGCGGTGGCGTTCATGGCCGTGACGAAGGCCGCGAGACCGCCGGGGTAGTGGCGCCCGAGCGCGTTCGCCGCCCGGTTCTCGGACGACATCAACGCCAGGTGCAGCATCTCCCCTCGCGTGAGCCGGGTCCCGACCGCCAGGCGCGAGCGGCTGCCCTTTTCCGTGTCGACGTCCTCCGCACTCACCGTCAGCGGCTCGTCCAGGTCCTGCCCCGCCTCGGTCACCACCATCGCCGTCATCAGCTTGGTGATGGAGGCGATCGGCAGCACGGCGTCGGGGTTCTTGCTCAGGAGGATCTGGTCGGTATCCTGATCGATGACGAAGGCGACACTCGACTTCAGGTCGAGCGGGTCATCGGTGGCGTGCAGGCCGAGCAACTCGCCGATCGACGGCCGGCGCGGCGCCGCCTGCGCCACCACCCGGCGCGCCACCGGCTTGCTGCGTGCCTTGCTCTTCGCCTTGGCCTGACGCACGCCTTTGCTGGCCGCAGGACGCTCGGCGCTGCGCTGCGCGGGCTTCACGCTGCGGGGTGCTGCGCTTGCCGCCATCGCAAAGGCGAGCGCGAACACCCCGAGCAACCACCACCACGACCTCAGGCCCCGGGTACTGCGCAGCATCGATTCCCCCGCATCGTCGATCCGGCGCGAAGGCTAACCGAAACATCGCCTCCAATCAAACACTTGCAGCCGATATTTCAAGTTCATTTCGAAGGCTCAACCCTGTGCGGCGACGCGGTCGGTCTGGGCGTGCAGTTTCGAGAGTGCCGCCAGGTAGGCCTTCACCGAGGCGATGATGATGTCCGGGTCGGCGCCGACGCCGTTGACGATGCGCCCGCTGTGCTGCAGGCGCACCGTCACCTCGCCCTGCGACTCGGTGCTGCCCGAGGTGATGGCGTTGACGGAATAGAGCACCAGTTCGGCACCGCTTTGGACCTTCGACTCGATTGCCTTCAGGCAGGCATCGACAGGACCGTTGCCCTCGGACTCGGCGCGGAACTCGGTCGCGCCGGCGGCGAACACGACCTCGGCATGCGGACGCTCGCCGGTTTCCGAGCGCTGGCTCATCGCCACCAGGCGGTAGTGCTCGACCTCGCTCGTCACGCTCTCGTCGCCGACCAGGGCGATGATGTCCTCGTCGAAGATCTCGCTCTTGCGGTCGGCGAGATCCTTGAAGCGCGCGAAGGCGGCGTTGACCTCGGCCTCGGATTCGAGCTCGATACCCAGTTCCTGCAGGCGTTGCTTGAAGGCGTTGCGCCCCGAGAGCTTGCCGAGCACGATCTTGTTGGCGCTCCAGCCCACGTCCTCGGCGCGCATGATCTCGTAAGTGTCGCGCGCCTTGAGCACGCCGTCCTGGTGGATGCCGCTGGCGTGCGCGAAGGCGTTCGCCCCGACCACGGCCTTGTTCGGCTGCACGACGAAACCGGTGGTCTGGCTCACCATGCGCGAGGCCGGAACGATCTGCGTCGTGTCGATGCCGACCTCGAGGCCGAAGTGGTCGCGCCGCGTCTTCACGGCCATCACCACCTCTTCCAGCGAGCAGTTGCCCGCGCGCTCGCCCAGGCCGTTGATCGTGCACTCGACCTGGCGCGCACCGCCGATCTTCACGCCCGCCAGCGAGTTGGCCACGGCCATGCCGAGGTCGTTGTGGCAGTGCACCGACCATACGGCCTTGTCCGAGTTGGGGACGCGCGCGCGCAGGTCGCGGAGAAAGGCGCCGTAGAGCTCTGGAATGGCGTAGCCCACGGTGTCGGGGATGTTGATCGTCGTCGCGCCCTCGGCGATCGCAGCCTCGACCACGCGGCAGAGGAAGTCCGGCTCCGAGCGGTAGCCGTCCTCCGCCGAGAACTCCACGTCGGCACAGAGCTTGCGTGCAAAGCGCACCGCCAGCCGCGCCTGCTCGAGCACCTGCTCGGGCGTCATGCGCAGCTTCTTCTCCATGTGCAGCGGCGAGGTGGCGATGAAGGTGTGGATGCGCGCACGCGCCGCGCCCTGCAGCGCCTCGGCGGCGCGGCCGATGTCGCGGTCGTTGGCGCGGGCCAGCGAACACACGGTGGACTCCTTGACGACGTCGGCGATCGCCTTCACCGCCAGGAAGTCGCCGTTGGAGGAGGCGGCGAAGCCCGCTTCGATGACGTCCACACGCAGCCGCTCGAGCTGCCGCGCGATGCGCAGCTTCTCCTCGCGCGTCATCGAGGCGCCGGGCGACTGTTCGCCGTCCCGCAAGGTGGTGTCGAAGATGATGAGCTTGTCGGTCATGGTCTTGCCTTGGCGAGGTGGTTTCGCAAGCAGCTCCGCGGGAAGAAACGACAACGGCCCGCTGCGTTGCGCTGGCGGGCCGTCGATCGGAATCGGGAAACGGTCAGGAAGGAGTTTCGATCGGCATACCCGCAAACGGCCATAGCGCCAGCAGCGCTAGCAGCGCTAGCAGCGCTAGCGGCCGAAGCAGCGCGGGGGAAAGCCGAGGGCGCGGATGCGACATGGGCGGAATGTAGCACGCCGCCGCGGTGCGGCGTGCGCTACGGATGCAGGCCTTTTTCGTCGGGTTCGTCGATCGAGGTCGCGATCACGCTCGCCGGCTTGCCCTTGAACCTGCGCCAGGCGTAGACCACGTAGCCCGAAAGCCCGTAGGCGCAGAAGATGCCGAAGAGGGCGCGCGGCGTGTCCAGCGCGATGAGCGCGATCGCCAGCACGATGCCCACCAGCACCGCGAAGGGTACGGTGCGCCGCCCGCCGACGACCTTGAAGCTGTAGAAGGGCGCGTTGGTGACCATCGACAGGCCGGCGTAGAGCGTGATGCCGAAGGCCAGCCAGGCCAGCCAGGGCGTGGTCAGCGCGACGTTGCGAAAACCCGCGTCGTCCATCACCCACACGAGGCCGACTACCATGGCCGCCGCTGCGGGGCTGGGCATGCCCTGGAAGAAGCGCTTGTCGACGACGCCGATGTTGACGTTGAAGCGCGCAAGGCGCAACGCCGCCCCGGCGATGTAGACGAAGGCCGCGATCCAGCCCGCCTTGCCCATGCCCTTGAGCGCCCAGATGTAGACGATCAGCGCCGGTGCGGCGCCGAAGGCGACCATGTCCGAGAGGCTGTCCATCTGTTCGCCGAAGGCGCTCTGCGAATTCGTCATGCGCGCGACGCGGCCGTCCAGGCTGTCGAGCACGGCAGCGACGAAGATCGCGATGCACGCGGCCTCGAAGCGCCCGTTCATCGCCATGACGATGCCGTAGAAGGCCGAGAAGAGCGCACCCAGCGTGATCGCATTGGGCAGGACATAGATTCCCTTGCGCCGCGGGCGCGGCGAGGCTTCCGACGGTTCGTCGGCAGGTGCCCGGGACTGCTCGTTCATGGCGGCGAAGGATAGCGCAGGGGCTTCGCCGGAAAGCCGCGCCGGTCCACCCGGCGACACGGCGCAAGCGCGGCGTGACGGCGCGCAGCCGCCGGCGGGCGTGGTCAGCGCCACGCGCGGCAACCACGGCCAGTCGATCGCCCTCGCCGCCGCGCGCCACGGAATGCGTGCCGTCGTCGTCGTGCCGCACGGCAACAGCGTGGAGAAGAACGCCGCGATGCGAGCCTGGGGCGCGACGCTGGTCGAGCACGGCGAGGACTTCCAGGCCGCGCGCGAACACGCCGCCGCGCTGGCGCAAGCGCAGGGCCTCACCGTCGTGCCGTCGTTCCACCCGCTGCTGGTGCAGGGCGTGGCGACCTACGCGCTCGAGCTGCTGCGCGCGCTCGCGGCGCTGGACGCGGTCTACGTTCCCATCGGCATGGGCTCGGGAATCTGCGGCCTGATCGCGGCGCGCGAGGCGCTGGGGCTGCGCACGCAGATCGTCGGCGTCGTCTCCGCGCATGCGCCGGCCTACGCGCTGTCGTTCAGGCAGCGCGCCCTCGTCACGCATCCGACGACGACCCGGCTCGGCGACGGCATGGCCTGCAGCACGCCCGATCCGCAGGCGCTGGAATGGATCTGGCGCCACGCCGAGCGCGTGGTCGAAGTCGGCGACGACGAGCTGGCTGCCGCGATGCGGCTGCTGTTCCGCGCCACACACAACGTCGCCGAAGGAGCCGGCGCCGCCGCACTGGCCGCCGCGCTGCAGGAGCGCGGGCGCCTGCAGGGGCGCCGGGTGGCCGTCGTGCTCAGCGGCGGCAACGTCGACAGCGACGTGTTCGCGGGCGTGCTCGCAGCGCCCTGAGGCCGAGCGCGGCGCCGCGGGCTGCGTGCGGCCTACTTCGGCTGGCGTCCGCGCGCCTCGAGCACCGGACGCGCGAGATCGGGCCGGTCGGTGACGAGCCCGTCGACGCCCATGTCGATCAGCCTCGCCATCTGCGCCGGGTCGTTGACGGTCCAGACCAGCACCTTCAGGCCCAGCGCGTGCGCCTCCTCGAGCTTGCGCTCGTCGAGGTCACGGAAGTGCACCGACCAGATGCGACCGCCTGCGGCCTTGATCATCCGCGGCACCGAGCCGTGCTCGCGGTAAGCGAAGCCGGCCACCCAGGGGGAGGCCTTCATCACGTCGGCCTCGATGTTGTCCATCCCGCGCTGCTGCACGCTCAGGTAGACCGTCGGCAACTCGGGCGCCAGGCGCTGCACTGCCTGCAGGCCACGCCAGTCGAAGGAGAGGATCTGCACCCGCTGCAGCAGGCCGGCGCGCCGGATCTCGTCGACGACGAGCGCCGCGATCTCTTCGGGCGGCCGTGTCGCGCCCGGGTCGCGTGGATCGGTCTTGATCTCGATCGCGAAGCGAAGCGTCGCCGGGCCCTTGCTCAGCACGCGTTCGAACAAGTCCGACAGGCGCGGGACGCGCGTGCCGTCGACCGCCACCTGGTCGGGAAACTGGCGCGCGTACTTGCTGCCGGGCTTGAGCCGGCCGACGTCGTAGCGCTGCAACTCGTCCCAGCTCAGCTGCGCGATCGCTGGCCCCGGCTGCTCCAGCCAGCGCCCCTGCTCGTCACGCGTCGTGAACGGGTTGAGCCTCAGGTCGTGGTGGATCACCACCACGCCGTCGCGCGTCACCGCCACGTCCAGTTCCAGCGTGCTCACGCCCTGCCGGATGCCGGCCTCGAAGGCCGGCATCGTGTTCTCCGGCGCCAGCCCACGCGCGCCGCGGTGGCCCTGCAGGTCCAGCGCCACGGCCGGCAGCGCATAGCAGACGGCCACCAGCAGCCAAAGGCGGCGGAGCCAGGCCGCGAGTGGCGCCGCGCGCATCCTGCGGGCGGCTGCCGCGCCGGCGTCGAGGAACCTGCCGCCCGTACCCCTGGAGAAGGCGACTTCGGCGGGCATGTCACCGTCATGGTCGGTCCGCGTCTTCATCGGCGTCTCCCTTCGATTCATCGAGCGGCCGCGGCGCCTCGGTTGCCTCAGTTGCCTCAGTTGCGCGAGCGGTCGACCAGCTTGTTGGCCTTGATCCAGGGCATCATCGCACGCAGCTTCTCGCCCACGACCTCGATGCTGTGCTCGGCCGTCAGGCGCCGGCGCGAGAGCAGTGTCGGTGCGCCCGCGCGGTTCTCGAGGATGAAGCTCTTGGCGTACTCGCCGGTCTGGATGTCCTTCAGCGCCTGGCGCATCGCCGCCTTGGTCTCGTCGTTGACGATCTTGGGCCCGGTGACGTACTCGCCGTACTCGGCGTTGTTGCTGATGGAGTAGTTCATGTTCGCGATGCCGCCCTCGTAGATGAGGTCGACGATCAGCTTGAGTTCGTGCAGGCACTCGAAGTAGGCCATCTCGGGTGCATAGCCGGCCTCGACCAGGGTCTCGTAGCCGGCCTTGATGAGCTCGACCGTGCCGCCGCACAGCACCGCCTGCTCGCCGAAGAGGTCGGTCTCGGTCTCCTCGCGGAAGTTGGTCTCGATGATGCCGGCCTTGCCGCCGCCGTTGGCCGCTGCGTAGCTGAGCGCGAGGTCGCGCGCCTTGCCCGACTTGTCGGCGTGCACGGCGATGAGGTGCGGCACGCCGCCGCCCTGCGTGTAGGTGTTGCGCACCGTGTGGCCCGGGGCCTTCGGGGCGACCATCCAGACGTCCAGGTCCTCGCGTGGCACGACCTGCCCGTAGTGCACGTTGAAGCCGTGCGCGAAGGCGAGCGACGCGCCCTGGCGGATGTTGGGCTCGACCTCGTTCTGGTAGACGGCGGCGATCTGCTCGTCGGGCAGCAGGATCATGACGACGTCGGCGCCCTTGACGGCCTCGGCGACCTCGGCCACCGCCAGGCCCGCCTTCTCGGCCTTGGGCCAGGAGGCGCCGCCGCGGCGCAGTCCGACCGTCACCTTGACGCCGCTGTCGGCGAGGTTCTGGGCGTGGGCGTGGCCCTGCGAGCCGTAGCCGACGATGGTGACCTTCTTGCCCTTGATGAGGCTGAGGTCGGCGTCCTTGTCGTAGTAGACCTTCATGGTGTTCTCTCCGTGTTGTCCGTGTTGAGGCGGGGTTGGCTGCAGGGTCAGACGCGCAGGATGCGCTCGCCGCGGCCGATGCCGCTGGCGCCGGTGCGCACCGTCTCGAGGATCGAGGCGCGGTCGATGGCGACGAGGAAGGCATCGAGCTTGCCCGAATCGCCGGTGACCTCGATGGTGTAGCTCTTCTCCGTGACGTCGACGATGCGGCCGCGGAAGATGTCGGCCATGCGCTTCATCTCCTCGCGCTCCTTGCCGACGGCGCGCACCTTCACCAGCATCAGCTCGCGCTCGGTGTAGCTGCCTTCGGTGAGGTCGACGACCTTCACGACCTCGATCAGCCGGTTCAGGTGCTTGGTGATCTGCTCGATGACGTCGTCCGAGCCGGTGGTGACGATGGTCATGCGCGAGAGCGACTCGTCCTCGGTGGGCGCCACGGTCAGGCTCTCGATGTTGTAGCCGCGCGCGGAGAACAGGGCGACCACGCGCGACAAGGCACCGGGCTCGTTCTCGAGCAGCACGGCGATGATGTGTTTCATGTGGGGTTCCTCGCGGATCGGGCTCCTCGGCGCCGGCAGCGGTAACCGCCGGTCCTTGGCCAGATCCCTTGGGGGTTGAAGGGGAAAACGGCCGGCGGGTCCGGATCGACCCGCCCATTGCATGCACCCGGCCCGGCGCCACCCGCTGCGCGGCGGTGACCGCGCGGCGTCGACGCCGCTTCAGGCGCTCACAATTCCTCGGAACGCAGGAGCATCTCGGTGATGCCCTTGCCGGCCTGCACCATCGGCCAGACGTTCTCGGTCGGATCGGTGCGCACGTCGAGGAAGACGGTGCGGTCCGTGAGCTTGATCGCCTCGCGCAGCGCGCCCTCGACGTCGCCGGGCTTCTCCACCAGCAGCCCGACGTGGCCGTAGGCTTCGGCGAGCTTGACGAAGTCGGGCAGCGCGTCCATGTAGGAGTGCGAGTAGCGGCCTCCGTACTGGATCTCCTGCCACTGCCGCACCATGCCGAGGTAGCGGTTGTTGAGCGAGACGATCTTCACCGGCGTGTTGTATTGCAGGCAGGTGGAGAGCTCCTGGATGCACATCTGGATGCTGCCCTCGCCGGTGATGCAGAAGACATCGGACTCGGGCTTGGCGAGCTTGATGCCCATCGCGAACGGCAGGCCCACGCCCATCGTGCCGAGGCCGCCGGAGTTGATCCAGCGCCGCGGCTCCTCGAAACGGTAGTACTGCGCCGCCCACATCTGGTGCTGCCCCACGTCCGAGGTGATATAGGCGTCGCGCCCCTGCGTGAGCTCGCACAGCTTCTCGATCACCGCCTGCGGCTTGATGAGCTTGTCGCTCGGACGATAGGCCAGGCAACGCCGCTTGCGCCATGCGTCGACCTGGCTCCACCAGCCGGCCAGCGCCTGCGCGTCGGGCCGCGTCTGGGCCTCGCGCAACTGCGTGATCAGCTCCTGCAGCACGTCCTTCACGTCGCCGACGATGGGGATGTCGACCTTCACGCGCTTGGAGATCGACGACGGGTCGATGTCGATGTGGATGATCTTGCGCTCGACCTTGGCGAAGTCCGCGGTGTTGCCGATGACGCGGTCGTCGAAGCGCGCGCCCACGGCCAGCAGCACGTCGCAGTGCTGCATCGCGTTGTTGGCCTCGTAGGTGCCGTGCATGCCCAGCATGCCGAGGAAGTTCGGGTGGCTGGCCGGAATCCCGCCCAGACCCATCAGCGTGCTCGTCGCCGGGCACCCCAACAGGTCGAGCAATTCGCGCAACTCGGCCGCGGCGCCGCTGGCGATGACGCCGCCGCCGGTGTAGAGGTAGGGCCGCCTGGCCTGCAGCAGCAGCTGCACCGCCTTGCGGATCTGCCCGCCGTGACCCCGGCGCACCGGGTTGTACGAGCGCATCTCGATCGTCGCCGGGTAGGCGAACGCGGCGGTGGCCACCGAGACGTCCTTCGGGATGTCGATCACCACCGGCCCGGGGCGACCGGTGCGCGCGATGTGGAAGGCCTTCTTCACCGTCAGCGCGAGATCGCGCACGTCCTTCACCAGGAAGTTGTGCTTGGCCACCGGGCGCGTGATGCCCACCGTGTCGCACTCCTGGAAGGCATCGAGCCCGATCGCCGGCGTGGGCACCTGGCCGCAGAGCACGACCATCGGCGTCGAGTCCATGTACGCCGTGGCGATGCCGGTGAGCGCGTTCGTGACGCCGGGGCCCGAGGTGACGAGGCAGACGCCGACCTCGCCCGTGGCGCGTGCGTAGCCGTCCGCGGCGTGAGCCGCCGCCTGCTCGTGGCGCACGAGGACGTGGCGGATGCTCTCCTGCTTGAAGAGCTCGTCGTAGATGTAGAGCACGGCGCCGCCGGGGTAGCCCCAGACGTACTTGACGCCTTCGGCCTGCAGGCAGCGCACGAGGATCTCCGAGCCGTTGAGCTCGGGCGGGGGGGTTTGCGGCTGTGCCGAAGCGGCACGCTTGACATCCGCGGCAGACATGTCCATGAAGAAGAACCTCTGTGAATTTCTCTGACGAAAAACCATCGGTGCGCCTCGGTCGCGTTCTCTTGAAACGGCTTCGGCACCTGCGCGATCGAATCACCGCCGCCCAGGTCGGACGGCGGGCATCGGACCCATGGGGGACGTTGTGCGAAGCAGCATTATCGCACCCGCCGCGCCGGGTGCGCTGCGCGCGGCTGCCGCTCGGGCATGCCGGCGCCCTGGCCGATAATCCGCACCCGTTCAGGAGGCCGGCGTCGGCAAGCGCCGGTACAGCACGCATTGGCCAGCGACAAAGAACTCTCCGACTTCCTGAAGAGCGTCGAGAAGCGCGCATTCAAGCGCACGGTGTACGCGGTGCGCGACGACGAGGCGGCGCTGGACATCGTGCAGGATTCGATGATCCGCCTGGCCGAGCGCTACGCCGAACGTCCGCCCGCCGAGTGGCCGCTGCTGTTCCAGCGCATCGTCTCGAACGCGACGATGGACTGGTTCCGCCGACAGAAGATTCGCCGCGCCGTGCTGCAGAACTTCTCCGACTTCGACCGCGACGACGAGGCCGCCGAGTTCGACCTGCTCGGTTCGCTGAACGTGGTGGAGAGCGTGCTGGGTGCCGAAAGCGCCGCCGATTCGGTGGCCCGGGAGGAAATCCTGCGTAGGATCGAGGGGCAGCTCATGGAGCTTCCCGCCCGTCAACGCGAAGCCTTTCTGCTGCGTTACTGGGAAGAGTTCGACGTGGCCGAGACCGCCGAAGTGATGGGCTGCTCCGAGGGCAGCGTGAAGACCCACTGCTCGAGGGCCGTCCAGGCGCTGGCCAAGGCCCTTCGAGCCCAGGGAATCACGCCATGACTGCAAGGCCCACTTTTCCCGCGATGGATCCCGCTACGCGACTGGAGCACCTCGAGGCGCGGCTCGCTGCGCGCATGGCCGCGGGCCTGAGCGAGCGCGCCGCCGCCGTTCCGCACGACGTCGGCGAACGCTTGCGCATCGGCCGCGAGCGGGCGTTGAACGCGGCACGCCAGCGCCGGCAAGCGCGCGAGCGCGTGCCCGCGGCGGCGCTCGCCGGGCGCGGCGCGGGCGCCCTCGCCTTCGGCCCGGGTGGCCTCTGGCGCGGCCTCGTTGCCGCCCTGCCGCTGCTGGTGCTCGTGCTCGGCCTGGCGCTGATCCAGCACTGGATTTCGCGTGAACGGGTACTGGCCGCCGCCGAGATCGACGCGTCGCTGCTTTCCGACGACCTCCCACCCGCGGCCTGGGCGGATCCGGGCTTCCGCGAATTCCTGAGAGCCCCGAAGCCGTGAGTTCACGGCTGCTCGCGCTGCTGCTGGCGGCTGCCCTGAGCAGTCCGGTCCCGGCCCGGGATCCGGTCGCCGGCGCGCCGGCCCACCCGCCGACCTCGGAAGGCGCGCAATGGTCGGAATTGCCGCCGGCGCAGCAGGCCGCACTGGCGCCGCTGCGTGCGTACTGGGGCCGGCTGGACGCCGACCGCAGGAGCAAATGGCTCCGCGTTGCCGAGCGCTTTCCCGGCCTGCCGCCGCAGGAGCAGCAGCGGATGCAGGCGCGCATGGCGCAATGGGCGACGATGTCCCCCGGCGAGCGCAGCCGCGCGCGCCAGGGTTTCCAGGAACTGCGCCGGCTGCCGGCGGCGGACCGCCAGGCGCTGTGGGAGGCCTACCGTGCCTTGCCGACCGAGCAGCGGCAGGCGCTCGCGGACACGAGAGCGACGCCGGAGCGCACGCGCCGCTCCTCCTCGCGCCACGCCTCGGCCCCGGGCGATGCCCGCAAGCGCACGGTTCCCGTCAACCCGCAGGCGGCCGTGGCACGGCCCATCGCCCCCACCGTGGTTCAAGTCGAGCCCGGAACCACGACGACGCTGATGAACCGGAGGCCCAGCCCGCCACTGCACCATCAACCGGGGCTGCCCAAGATCACCGCCACCCCCGACTTCGTCGACGCGGCAACGCTGCTGCCCAATCGGGGGCCGCAGGGCGCAGCCACGATCCGTCTGGCGCCGACGCCGCCGGGCGCGCTGACGCCGATCGCCGCACCGCAGCGTCCCGCCGCATCGGGCGCCGTGGGTCGGGCACGCGCGGCGGCCGCAGGTGATTCGTGAACACCACACCCTGCCAGGCGGCACCCGCAGCGCCGCTGCGGCGGCGCCTCGCGGCGCTGCTCTACGAAGGCGTGCTGCTCTTCGGCGTGTCGATGGTCGCCGCCGGGATCTACGCCGCGCTGACGCAGCAACGCCATGCCCTGCAGGGCAAGATCGGGTTGCAGCTCGTTCTCGTCGCGGTCCTCGGGCTTTACTTCACCTGGTTCTGGACGCATGGCGGGCAGACCCTGGCGATGCAGACCTGGCGCGTGCGTCTGCAGCGCGCCGACGGCATGCCCGTGGGCATCGTGCGGGCGCTGGTGCGCTATGTGCTGGCGTGGCTGTGGTTCGTGCCGGGCCTGCTTGCCGCGCATCTCGCCGGCCTGGCCGGGGTATGGCCGATCACCGCCGTCGTGCTGACTGGAATGGTCGCCTACGCCACGGCGACACGCCTGCACCCCGACCGCCAGTTCCCGCACGACGCGATCTGCGGCACGCGCCTCGTCGACGTCCCGCGGCCCGCCACCGCGGCGAAGCGCGCCTGATGCAGCGTCGACACGACTTCGAGGACCGCCCGACGCTGCCGACGCGTCTTTCGGCAGCATCGGCACCTTCACCCGGCGATCGCGTTTGGCACAATCCGTCGCCATGCCCCATCCGCACAAGGGCCGGACCGGACTGGACCGGATCCTGCGCGCGACCCGCAATTCCGCCCACGGCCTCGCGGCGGCGTGGCGACACGAGAGCGCGTTCCGGCAGGAGATCGTGCTCGCGCTGCCGATGCTGCCCGCGGCACTGTGGCTGGGAACCGACTGGCGCGAACGCGCCCTGCTGGCCGGCAGCGTCGTCCTTGTGCTGATCGTGGAACTGCTGAACTCGGGCATCGAGGCGGCGATCGACCGCATTTCGCTCGAGTCGCACGAGCTCTCCGGCCGCGCCAAGGACTACGGCAGCGCCGCGGTGATGCTTTCGCTGCTGCTGTGCGCAGGCACGTGGGGCGCCGCGCTCTGGGTCAGGTTCGCGCCATGAGCGCGGCGGCGATCACGCTGTGCGTGTTCTGCGGCTCGCGCCATGGCGCGCTGCCGGCCTACGCCGAGGCGACGCGCACGCTCGGCGCGGGGCTCGCCGCACGCGCCTGGCAACTCGTCTACGGCGGCGGCAAGGTCGGCCTGATGGGCGTGCTCGCCGACGCCGCGCGCGCCGGCGGCGCCCGCGTCACCGGCGTGATCCCGCAGTCGCTGATGGAGCGCGAAGTCGGCCATCGCGGCCTGGACGAGTTGCTCATCGTGCCCAACATGCACGTGCGCAAGCGGCGCATGGCCGAACGCGCCGACGCCTTTCTCGCGCTTCCCGGGGGCCTGGGCACCTTCGAGGAACTGTTCGAGATCTGGACCTGGCGGCAACTGGGCTACCACCAGCGGCCGATCGCGCTGCTCAACACCGCAGGCTACTACGACCCGCTGCTGCGCTTTCTGCAGGACACGGTCGTCCAGGGATTCGTCGCCGCGGCGCAGGCCGAACTGCTGCTCGTCGACGACGACCCGGAAAGGCTGCTGGCGCGCATCGCCGAGGCGATCACGAACGGGAAACAGCCGCCCGACCTGAGCCGGACCTGAACCGGCTCGAGGGCGCGGTCAGACCGCGGCTTCGTCGGTCTCGCCGGTGCGGATGCGCACGATCTGATCGACCTGGGTGACGAAGATCTTGCCGTCGCCGATCTTGCCGGTGCGCGCGGCCTTCACGATCGCTTCGATGCAGCGCTCGACGTCGCCGTCCTTGACGACCACCTCGATCTTCACCTTGGGCAGGAAGTCGACCACGTACTCGGCGCCGCGATAGAGTTCGGTATGGCCCTTCTGGCGGCCGAAGCCCTTGACCTCGGTCACCGTCAGGCCCGAGACGCCGATCTCGCCCAGCGCTTCGCGCACCTCTTCGAGCTTGAATGGCTTGATGATCGCGGTGATCTGTTTCATTCTGTCTCCAGCGCAGCGGTTCGGACTGCGGCAATTTAAGCACGGAACTTCGTCGTGATGGGCTGACGCCAGTCACGCCCGAACGCCCGCGGCGTGATGCGTGTGCCCACCGGCGCCTGGCGGCGCTTGTACTCGGCGAGCTGCACCAGCCGCAGCACCTTCGCGGCGACGGCACGCTCGTGTCCGGCAGCGACGATCGCCTCGAGCGCCTCGTCGCCTTCGACGTGGCGCTCGAGGATGGCATCGAGCTCCTCGTAGGGCGGCAGGCTGTCCTGGTCGGTCTGGTCCGGCCGCAGTTCGGCCGAAGGCGCACGCGTGATGATGCGCTCGGGAATCACGGGCACGCAGCCGCCCCCCGGGGCCTGCTGCGCGTTGCGCCAGCGCGCGAGGCGGTAGACCAGCGTCTTGTAGACGTCCTTGATGACGGCAAAGCCCCCCGCCATGTCGCCGTAGAGCGTGCAGTAGCCAGTGGCGAGCTCGCTCTTGTTGCCGGTCGTGAGCACGATCCAGCCGGTCTTGTTGGAGAGCGCCATCAGCAGCGTGCCACGGATGCGCGCCTGCAGGTTCTCCTCCGTCGTGTCCGGCGGCAGGCCCGCGAACTGCGGCGCCAGCGCCGCGCCGAAGGCGTCTGCGAGCGGCGCGATGGCGATCTCCTCGTGGCGCACGCCCAGGCCTTGCGCCATCGCGCGCGCGTCGATCAGGGAGATGTCGGCGGTGTAGGGCGAGGGCATCATCAGCGTGCGCACGCGGTCCGCGCCGAGCGCGTCGACCGCCAGCGCCAGCACCAGCGCCGAGTCCATGCCGCCGGACAGGCCGATGATCGCGCCGGCGAAGCCGTTCTTGCCGACGTAGTCGCGCACGCCCATGACGAGCGCCTGCCAGGCCTGCGCCTCGAGCTCGGGCAGCGGCGCCACCGCCCCCCCGGGAACGCCATGCGCATCGACCGTCAGCGCCAGGCTCTCCTCGACGAAGGAGCCGGCACGTGCCCGCACCCGGCCCTGCGCATCGAGCGCGAACGAAGCGCCGTCGAAGACGAGCTCGTCCTGCCCGCCGACCAGGTTCGCATACACCAGCGGCAGGGCGTGCGCGCGCGCGAGCTGCGCCATCCGCTGCTCGCGCTCGGCGGCGCGGCCGAGATGAAACGGCGAGGCGTTGAGGACGCACAGGAGCCGCGCGCCGGCGACGCAGGCGAGCTGCGCCGGCTCGTCGGTCCAGACGTCCTCGCAGATGAGAAGCCCCAGGCGCAGGCCGTGCACTTCCAGCACCAGCGGCCCGAGGCCGGCGTCGCGACCGCTGCGGAAATGGCGGCGCTCGTCGAAGACCTGGTCGTTGGGCAACTCGCGCTTTCCGTAGGTGCCGAGCACCCGCCCTTCGCAGAGCACCGAGGCGGCGTTGAAGGCGATCGGCCCCTGCGCGCGCCCGGATGGCGGCGTCGGCCTAAGATCGTCGCCGGCTGCGGGCAGCTCCGCCGGCAGCCAGGGATGACCGACGATCAGATGCAGCCCGACGCAATCGGCCAGTTCGTCCGCGAGCGCGGCCAGTGCCTGGCTGCAGGCGGCGAGGAAGGTCGGCCGCAGCAACTGGTCCTCCGGCGGGTAGCCGCACAGGGCCAGTTCCGGCGTGAGCACGACCTGCGCGCCCTGCGCATGGGCCTCGCGCGCGATCCGCGCGATGCGCCTGGCGTTCCCGGCCAGGTCCCCGACGACGGCGTTGAACTGCGCCACGAGGAGCTTCATGCGGCCGGGCCCTGAGGGAGGTTCTTCCATTTCGACCTCGAAGTATCGCATCCGCGTCCACGCCACGGCCGCGGAGATCGACGCCGGAGCCTGGGACCGGCTGCTGCAGGCACAGGCGCAGCCCACGCCGTTCATGCGTCACGCCTACCTGCTGGCGCTCGAGGCCTCGGGCTCGGCCACGACCGAGAGCGGCTGGCAGGCGGCCTGGATCTCGCTCGAGGAGGGCGGGCGGCTGCGCGCGGCGTGCATGCTCTACCTGAAGACGCATTCCTGGGGCGAGTACGTCTTCGACTGGGGCTGGGCCGACGCCTATCGCCGTCACGGCCTGGCCTACTACCCCAAGGCGCTGGTCGCCGTGCCCTTCACGCCGGTGCCCGGCAGCCGCCTGCTGGCCGAGGACGAGGCCTGGCGCGAGCGCCTGGTGCAGGCGATCACCGCCTTCGTGCGCGAGGCCGGCCTGTCGTCGGCGCACGCGCTCTTCGTCGACGACGTCGATCGCGCCGCGTTCGCGCGCGCGGGCTGGATGATCCGCACGGGCCTTCAGTTCCACTGGCAGCAGGACGCGGCGCAGCCGGTGGCCGACTTCGACGAGTTGCTGCAGCGCATGCAGCGCGACAAGCGCAAGAAGATCGGGCAGGAGCGCCGCCGTGTCGCGGAGGCCGCCGTGCGTTTCAGCGTCCACGAAGGCGCGGCGATCGACACGCGGCTGTGGGACTTCTTCCACCACTGCCACACCCTGACCTATCGCGCGCATGGCGGGCGGCCCTACCTCACGCGCGACTTCTTCGCCCGCATGGCACGCGCGATGCCGCAGCACTGGGTGCTCTTCCTCGCGCAGCGCGGCAACGCACCTCTGGCCTGCTCGCTGGTCGCCGTGGACCACGAGCGCAAGGCCGCCTGGGGCCGCTACTGGGGCGCGACCGAGTTCGTCCCCTGCCTGCACTTTGAGGCCTGCTACTACCAGCCGCTGCAGTGGTGCATCGCGCACGGCTTCACGCGCTTCGAGGGCGGCGCCCAGGGCGTGCACAAGATGGCGCGCGGCCTGCTGCCGGCGGCCACGGCCTCGGCCCACCTCGTCGCCGACGCGCGTTTCGCGCAGGCGATCGAGCTCGCGCTGCGGCAGGAGCAGCAGTCCTTGTCGCTCTACGTCGATGAGCTGCACGAGCACTCGCCTTTTCGCGGCGCGCCGGGCTCCCGATCCCGGGGTGCGTAAGGCCCGCGCCAGGGTCCGTCTCGCGCTCGTGTGAGAATTCACGGTTGCCGCCCGGCCGCATCGGCATCGTCGCGCGCGCCGTGCAGCGCAATTTGCACGTGGACGCGGCAGCGCCGGATCGGGCCGGCCTGGGCATTCGATCAAGACCCGAGAACGAGGAAGGAGTCCCCTCCATGTCGACGACGATGGCGCTTTACGTGGCGCTGGCGTGCGGCCTTGCGGCCGTCATCTACGGCTTCGTCCAGCGCGGCTGGATCCTGAGCCAGGACGCGGGCAATGCCCGCATGCAGGAGATCGCGGGCGCGGTCCAGCAGGGGGCGGCAGCCTACCTCGCGCGCCAGTACAAGACCATCGCGGTCGTCGGCGCGGTGCTGGCGGTGCTGATCTTCTTCTTCCTCGGCGGCAAGACCGCGGCCGGCTTCGTGCTCGGCGCCGTGCTCTCCGGGGCCTGCGGATTCATCGGCATGAACGTCTCGGTGCGCGCCAACCTGCGCACCGCGCAGGCCGCCACCAAGGGCATCGGCCCGGCGCTGGACATCGCCTTCAAGGGCGGCGCCATCACCGGCATGCTGGTGGTGGGCCTGGGCCTGCTGGGCGTGGGCATCTTCTACCTGCTGATCGGCGGCGTCGAGCAGCCCGACTCGAACACGCTCAAGCCGCTGCTGGGCCTGGCTTTCGGCTCCTCGCTGATCTCGATCTTCGCGCGTCTGGGCGGCGGCATCTTCACCAAGGGCGCCGACGTCGGCGCCGACCTGGTGGGCAAGGTCGAGGCCGGCATCCCGGAGGACGATCCGCGCAACCCGGCGGTGATCGCCGACAACGTCGGCGACAACGTCGGCGACTGCGCCGGCATGGCCGCCGACCTGTTCGAGACTTACGCGGTCACGCTGATCGCGACGATGGCGCTGGGCGCGCTGATGATCACGGGCGGCGGCGGTGCCGCCGTCGTCTACCCGCTGCTGCTGGGCGGCGTCTCGATCATCGCCTCGATCGTCGGCTGCTTCTTCGTCAAGGCGAGCCCCGGCATGAAGAACGTGATGCCGGCGCTCTACAAGGGCCTGATCGTCGCCGGCCTGATCTCGCTCGTGCTCTTCTACTTCGTCACCACGGCGATGTTCCCCGAGGGCGCACAGCTCGTCGGCGGCGGCACGGCCAGCGCGATGGCGCTCTTCGGCGCCTGCGTGGTCGGCCTGGTGCTCACCGCGGCCATGGTCTGGATCACCGAGTACTACACCGGCACCGACTACAAGCCCGTCAAGCACGTCGCGCAGGCCTGCACGACCGGGCACGCGACCAACATCATCGCCGGCATCGGCGTCAGCATGAAGTCCACCGCCTGGCCGGTGATCTTCGTCTGCCTAGCGATCCTCTCGTCCTACGCGCTGGCCGGCCTCTACGGCATTGCCATCGCCGCGACCTCGATGCTGAGCATGGCCGGCATCATCGTCGCGCTCGACGCCTACGGCCCCATCACCGACAACGCCGGCGGCATCGCCGAGATGGCGGAGATGCCCGACAGCGTGCGCGACATCACCGACCCGCTGGACGCCGTGGGCAACACGACCAAGGCCGTGACCAAGGGCTACGCGATCGGCTCGGCGGGCCTGGCGGCACTCGTGCTGTTTGCCGACTACACGCACTCGCTCGAGGCGCGCGGCATCATGGCCAGCTTCGACCTCTCCAACCCCAAGGTCATCATCGGCCTCTTCATCGGCGGCCTGATCCCCTACCTCTTCGGCGCGATGGCCATGGAGGCGGTGGGCCGCGCCGCGGGCTCGGTGGTCGAGGAAGTGCGCCGCCAGTTCCGCGAGATCAAGGGCATCATGGAAGGCAAGGCCAAGCCCGAATACGGCAAGGCCGTCGACATGCTGACCGCCGCGGCGATCAAGGAGATGATGATCCCCTCGCTGCTGCCGGTGGCTGTGCCGATCGTCGTCGGCCTGCTGCTGGGCGCCGAGGCGCTGGGCGGCCTGCTGATGGGCACCATCGTGACCGGCCTCTTCGTCGCCATCAGCATGTGCACCGGCGGCGGCGCCTGGGACAGCGCGAAGAAGTACATCGAGGACGGCCATCACGGCGGCAAGGGCAGCGAAGCGCACAAGGCCGCCGTCACCGGCGACACCGTCGGCGACCCCTACAAGGACACCGCCGGCCCGGCCGTCAACCCGCTGATCAAGATCATCAACATCGTCGCGCTGCTGATCGTGCCGCTGCTGCCGAGCACCGGCGTGGCGCCCGCCGCCGCGCAGGAGGCCGCGCCGGCAGCGGCGACCGCCCCCGTGCAGCAGGCTGAACCCGCCGCGGCCGCGGCGGACGTGGCTTCGATCAGCGTCGAAGGCGACGTCGTGAAGTTCTTCTTCGCCACCGGCAAGACCGAACTCGCCGACGGTGCGGCCGACGCGCTGAAGGAAGTCATCGCCGGTGTCTCGGCAGGCAAGACCGCGGTGGTCAGCGGCTACACGGACGCCTCCGGCGATCCCGCAGCGAACGAGGAACTCGCCAAGCAGCGCGCCTTCGCGGTCCGCGACGCGCTCACCGCCGCGGGTGTCGCCGAGGACAAGATCGAGCTGAAGAAGCCCGAGCAGACCACCGGCAGCGGCAACGCCGCCGACGCCCGCCGCGTCGAGGTGACGCTGCAGTGACGCGGCACTGACCGCCCTCGCGACCACAGGCCGGCCTTGCGCCGGCCTTTTTCATCCATGCCGCCGATACCACTCGACGGCATCGTCGCACGCCCATGCGCTCACGGCGGTGGGCGCAGCTGCAGGTCGCGCCCCTGCGCCTGCGTCGGCGGCGGCACGCCGATGACGGCCGCCAGCGTCGGGGCGAGATCAGCGATCTCGACGCGAGCCTCCTCGCGTCCCTGACCGACCCACTGCGGTCCCCAGAAGAGGAGCGGCACATGGTTGTCCGCCTCATAGGGACTGCCATGTGAACTGCCGCCGTCCTGGTAGCTGGCGATCCAGCCCGGCTCGAGCACCAACTGCAGCGGCGCCGAGCGTGCGGGGTGGAATGACTTGCGCATCGCCTGCAGCAGCGGCGTCGCGGCGTCGTCGGCCAGCAGTTGTTCGCGCGTGAGAACCGCGGCCACGCCGGGCTTGCGCAGCAGTTCGGCACCGGCTGCCTCGAGCACCGTCGCGACGTCCAGGCCGTGCTCGCGCATACGAGCCTCGTCCAGCAGCACGCCGCCGGCCGAGTAGCCGCGTACGAGCTTGGTCACGCCGAAGCGCTTTGTCAGTTTCGCATCGAGAGCCGGCAGCACCTCGTTTGCCTTGAAGCGGCCGGCCGGGCGGCCCTGCGACGCCGCCCACTCGGGCGTCTCGGTGAAGCCGTGATCGGCGGTCAGCGCAAGCACGTAGCGATCGCGACCGACCGCGCCGTCGAGGAAGGCGAAGAAGGCCTGCAGGTGGCGGTCGAGCTGCAGCAGGTGGTCGTGGGACAGCCGTGACTCCGGCCCGAAGAGATGATTGATGTAATCGTGGCTCGAGAGGCTCACGGTCAGGATGTCCGTCGAGCCGCGCTGCCCCAGGCGCTCGGCACGCACCGCCGCGCGCGCGAAGTTCAGTGTCAGCTCGTCCATGAACGGCGAGGTGATCAGATATCCGAAATAGCGCGGCCCTGGCCGATCCGGCTCACCACCCACGACCATCGGCAGGCTGCGGCCGTTGGCGCTGTCGACCTGCCAAGGCTGGCCGTCCGGCACCGCGCCCGCATAGGCGCAGCCGGGCGTGCCCATCGCGCAGTCATACCCGGCCAGCAACGGCCGCCAGGGGCGCTTGAAATAGGCTTCGGCCGGGCGCGCCGCGTTGAAGTCCTGCACCCAGCGCGGCAACTCCTGCAGGTAGTAGGTGCTGGTCGAGAACGCACCCGTCTTGCTCATGTAGATGTAGGCCGTGCCGCGGTGCCCGGCGGGCAGGATCGCCCCGCGGTCCTTGGCGGAGACGCCGATCACCTTGGCCTGCGGATCGCGTTCGCGCAGCACGTCGCCCAGCGTCGGCACGAGCAGCTCGCGCGGGCTCGTCCCCGCCCGCGCGCCAGTGGGCGCGCCGAGGTACCGATAGGCGGGGTCCCCGGTGTTGTAGACCACCTCACCGGAGACCGGGTCGCGCCACTGGTTGCCGATGATGCCGCTGCGCTGCGGGTAGGCGCCGCTCATCATCACGGCATGGCCGGCCGCCGTGACGGTGTAGCCATGCGCGTAATGGGCGTTGGCGAACCAGCGCCCGTGATCGAGGAAACGCGCGAAGCCGTCCGGCGCCAGCGTCGCGCGTGCCGCGAGGATCTGCCGCATCGGCAAGCCGTCGATGGCCACAAGCACGACAAGGCGCGGCACCGGCGCCGCAGCCGGCGGGACGGAGGAAAGCAGACCCGTCCCGGGCACCGTGCAGCCGCCGAGGACGGCGCCGGCCAGGAGCGAGCCGAGCAGGCGGCGTCGGTCGACCATCATGGGCAGCGGCCACCCCAGGCGGCCGCTCGTGTATGCAGAGAACGAGCGAGTCTATGACGCGATGATGGCCTCGCCCGACACTTCGCACCATCAGACCGATAAGCTGGCGGCCTCGCTCGACGCCAGCTGCTGGCGCTGCCCGCGAGACGGCAGATTGCGCCGCGAGGCATGCGGCCGCGACGCCTCAGTGCCTTGGAAACACCAGTCCGAGGTCCTCGACGAAATCCGCGAGGCCCGCATCGTGCAGCTCGTCCAGCGTCTTCAGCATGTAGGGCTGCAGGCGCCCGCGGCGGACCAGCGGCCGCATCTGTGCCAACCCGTGGGCGAGTACGTCGCCAAGGGTCTCGGCGTCGCCGACCAGCAGCAGCGCGACATCGGGATCGCAACTGCCGCGATAGTCGCGCAGCGCCACGTGCACGCCCTCGCCGTCCCTGCGCCCGACGAGCAGCGCGCCGCGGCCGCAGGCGAAGTCCTCGCGCAGCAACACGCCGATGCCTGCCGAGGCGCTGGGCAAGGCTTCACGCTCCAGCCAGGTCCGCCACACCGCGCAGTCGAGAACGCCGTCCTTGGGCACCATGTCCATCCACCTCCAATTCCCACGCCGCCGGGCGACGGACGCCGCGCGCAGCACCCGGCCAGGAGTGCGTCTCTACGGCAAGGGCTTCAAACCCAGCTCCTTCAGGAAAGCGTTGTGCTTGTCCTTCGCCGCCGCGATCGCCTGCTCGATCGCCACCAGTTCCTGATGCGTTGCATCCAGATCAATCTCGGCCTCGGCCACCGCCGTGCTGATGTAGCGCGAGATGTTCAGGTTGAAATCGTTCTTCTCGATCTCGGCCATCTCCACCCGGCGCGAGTAGCGCGGCTCTTCCGCGCGGAACCGGTAGGTCTGGATGATCCTGGCGATGTGCTCGGGCTTGAGCTGGTTCTGGCGCTTGCCCTTCTCGAAGTGCTCGGCGGCGTTGATGAAGAGCACGTCGTCCGGCTTCTTGCACTTCTTCAGCACCAGGATGCACACCGGGATGCCGGTCGAATAGAACAGATTGGCGGGCAGGCCGATCACCGTGTCGATGTGCCCGTCCTGCAGCAGCTTGGTGCGGATGCGCGCTTCCGCCCCGCCGCGAAACAGCACGCCGTGCGGCAGGATGATGGCCATCACGCCCTCGTCGGCGAGGTAGTGAAAGCCGTGCAGCAGGAAGGCGAAGTCGGCGGCCGACCTGGGCGCCAGGCCGTGGCTCTTGAAGCGCACGTCGTCGGCCAGCGCGTCGCTCGGCTGCCAGCGGTAGCTGAACGGCGGGTTGGCGACGATGGCGTCGAAGCTCGGCTTTCGCGCCGGGTTTTCCTCGCGCAGCATGTCCCAGTCGTTCGTCAGCGTGTCGCCGTGGAAGATCTCGAACTCCGTGTCCTTCACCCCGTGCAGCAGCATGTTCATGCGCGCGAGGTTGTAGGTCGTGATGTTCTTTTCCTGGCCGAAGATCTTGCCGATGGTGCCGCCGGAGCGGACCATCTTCTTGCGCACGTTCAGCAGCAGTGAGCCGGAGCCGCAGGCGAAGTCGAGCACGCTCTCCAGCCGCTGCCGGGTGCCGGTCCTCGGCTCCTGGCTGTCCAGCGTGACGATGCCAGACAGGATGTCGGAGATCTGCTGCGGCGTGTAGAACTCGCCGGCCTTCTTGCCCGAGCCGGCGGCGAACTGGCCGATCAGGTATTCGTAGGCATCGCCCAGCGTGTCAACGTCGGTCGAGAACTCCGCCAGCCCCTCGGCGATCTTCTGGATGATCGTGCACAGCTTGGCGTTGCGGTCGGCGTAGCTCTTGCCGAGCTTGGGCGAGCCGAGGTCGATCTCCGAGAACAGCCCCTGGAAGGTGCTCTCGAAGGACTCGGTCTCGATGTACTTGAAGCCATCCTGCAGCGTGTTCAGCAGGAACGCGTCCTGAGTGCGCGCCATGTTGGCGATGCTGGTCCACAGGTGCGCGGGCTGGATGACGTAGTGCACCTTGCGGCGCATCTGCTTCTCGAACATCGGCACGTCGCCCGCGTTGCAGGCATACCAGAGCGCCAGCGGCACCTCGCGGGCGCCCTCTTCCACCTCAGGGTAGTCGCGCCCCAGCTCCCTCCTGGCCGCCGCCTCGTAGTTGTCCGAGAGGTAGCGCAGGAACAGGAAGGACAGCATGTAGTCGCGGAAGTCGTCCGCGTCCATCGCGCCGCGCAGCTGGTCGGCGATGCTCCAGAGCGTGTTGCCCAGTTGTTTGTGGTTCTGTTCGGTCATGTCGGCTGGATGTGTGTGCAGCAGCTCAGTGCAGCTCGGAAGCTGCGCCACAGCACTTCTTGAACTTCTTGCCGCTGCCGCAGGGGCAGGGCTCGTTGCGGCCCACCTTCTTGCCCATGCGCCGCGCCTGCTCGCGCTCGGCCACCGCGCTTCGCAGCGGCAGCCAGTACGCGTGAATCGTTTTCAGACTCCCCTCGATCTCCCGCGCCAGCGCCTGGCGCTGCTCGGGCGTGGCGGTCAACTCGTCCTGGTCGGGTGAAAAACCGTCCTCGCCCAGCAAGCCGATGGGACGGTACCAGCGCGCGCCCTGCGGATCGCCCAGCAGCGGCTGCCATGCCGCGCGATCGAGGTTCATCCCTTCGCAAAACCCATGGGCCCACATCTCGGCATCCTCGAACTCACCGAGCCCGTCATACCGCGTCGTGCCCCACAAGGGCTCCACGAACGGCCGGCGCTGCCCGAATCCGAAGACGATGCTGTTGAAGTGGCGCATCACCAGGCCCAGCGCGCGCTCGAGCTGCTTCTCGTCGCCGGCGGACGGCAGCATGCCGCCATCGCCTTGCCCCCATACCTTGGGCAACCACCGGCTCGGCATCACGGTCTCGGGCCCGATCGCTAGGGCGTGCAGGAAACCGTCCAGCATGTCCAGCGTCATGCTCTCTTCGGCATCCAGGTCCAGCAGAAACCGATCCAGCTCCTGCAACTCTTCATCGGACAGGGGCCCGATCATCGTGTTGAACCTGTCATCCAGCGGCGACGGCGATGCCACCGCACTCAGCTTGCGCAGCAATTCCGGCTCGGCCTCCTTGGCGGCTTGCCGGGCGTGGGTCACGAAGCTCGCAATGCCCTCTTCCTCGATCGCCGCAAGGGCCGCCTCCAGGGCGGCTTCGTCGGTCTCGAACTCTTCATCCCACACCGTGGAAGTCCCGAGCTCATCCACCACTTCCAGCACCCAGGGGCTGCCGGGGCTGCGGTAAATCTCGATGCTCACGCTGTGCCCCTCTGCGCTGTAGGTTCGCGCCAGCGGCGAGTCGATCAGCTCAACGTCTTCGGTCATGGCATGGGCCTTCTCTTGATCGTCTCTTCCAGCACCTCGAGCTCGACCGCGTCCTGCTGGTCGGCTCGAGTGGCGTCGGAGTCGCAGAGCCCGAACGGGCGCTGCACCTCGCGGCTGCCCTCGATTTGAACTATCAAGGATTCCTTGACAGTTGCCGCCGGGTCCAGTTCACCGTCCTCGAAGATGTTCTTCAGGTGCAGGGAGATGTTCTGCCTGGTGGCATCGAAGAGCTCCGCCATCTCCAACTGGGTCAGCCAGACGGTCTGCTCCTGCGCCCGCAGCTGGATCTGGCTGCGGCCGTCGTCGGTGGTGTAGAGGATGAGCTCGCTCATGCGGCCACCGCCTCCGGCGACGGGAAAAGCTGCTGCATCAGCCCTATCTTGTGGGTCTCGAGGGTTTCGAGCTTTTGAGTTGCGGCGGTGATCAGGGTGTCGAGGCTGCTCAGCGACGAGGCAATGTGCTCCTGCTCGTCGAGTGTGGGGAACTTGACAGGAATATCTTCAATCGCTGACTTGTTGACCGCCGGAACTACTCCACCTGCATGGTCGATCAGCGAAATTTGCTCCATCAGAAGATAGATGAAAAAATCGGTCGCCTTGCCCCTTACTCGCTTCACTCCGGCTGCGTTGTTGTCGATCAGGGAGGGGACAGTCGTGATAGCCCGCTTCTTGGAGCGAATCGCCTCGCCGATCTTCGCAAATATGGTTGTACCCGCCGGAATTGGCTTTGCGCGCAGTTCTTTCAAAAGACTCTCGTCGATGTAGTTGGCTGAGTCCTGGATAAAGATGTTCCCAGCCGCCAATGAGCGAGAGATATCGCTGACTTTGTAGAATGGGTAGTCTCCTTTGGTCTGCCCCTGGTGGCGTTCGGGAAAGCCGTACCCCTGCAAGACGGTGGCGATATCCACGAGTCTCCCTTCGCACCACTCTCCGGCGTTTTGAAATTGTTGAAAACGCAGGCGAGGCTGGGTCTCGCCTTCACGGGGGAAAAGCTGCTGCATCAGCCCTTTTTTATGGGTCTTGAGCGCGTCCACCTTCCGCGCTTGCGCGGCGATCAGTTCGTCCAACGAACTCAGGCAGTCGGCGATTTTTTGTTGTTCGGCTGGCGGCGGTACAGGCAAAGGCATTGCCATAAAGTCGTCACTTGATATCGCCATCCTATCGTGACGTGCACCAGTGCTGGATACCTGGCGCATATAATCATGCCAACCAACGATCTTAAAAAAATGCTCGTAAAACTCGTTTCTGCTATCTTTGAACTTAAAAACTGTATACAGCGGCGACATTACGCCTGTGCCGATATTATTTTTTGATATGGGACCCACGGGCGCCGCTGATGAAATGCGCGGGTTGTAGACGTAGCTACCCAACTCGACAACAAAATAGCCTTGGAGCTTGCCCGGAGTAGCGATATCCTTCTCAAAGAAATCTCGCTGACCCACAACACCAAATTCGGCGGAATTGGTTAGCACGCGATCAATGGCTCCATTTCGATTCTTCTTATTGGAGCGGCTCGCCAAGTACTTTAGCGGTATAGATTCCCATCCCTCCGCCCCGCGAAACTCCGGAAACCGCAGTCTCGGCAGCAGCGCGGCTCGGGCATCCTCCTTTGTGGCGGTGGTTGTCGTCTTACTGCTCATAGGCGCTCAACCCTGAAATATCGCGACCACCAGCGCGCTTGGTGAGCAGCGGATGCAGGTCGGCCATCAGCGCCAGTTCCGCCCTGGCGCGGGCCTTCCAGCCGAGTTCCAGCGGGGCCATGAGCTCGCTCAGGCGCTCGCCGTCGAAAATCATGCGGGCGAGGATGTCGTCGACGAAGGCTTGCAGCGCGGCGGTGGCGAGACCGTGCCTGGCGGCGATGGCGGCAAGCTCCCGGGCGTTCTTCTCGGCCTTGAAGCGGACGTAGCCGTCGCGGATGGCGTCTTCGGGCAGGCCCTCGCCGGCCTGGAGCGTGGCGATGTATTCGGCGATGTCGCCCTTCTCGTCCATGAACTTGGCGTCGGCGCTGATGAGGCCGATGAGTTCCTCGCGCGTCATCCGGGCCTTGCCCGGCTCCCGGGCCGAGTAGCTGGCGATCAGGCCCATGATGTAGTCGTAGTCGATGACGGCGGAGGCGAAGAGGACGAACTCGAAGTCGAGCTGGTCAATGACGTCGTCGGCACCCGCAGCGCCACCTTCCGCGCTGCCCTTGCCCTGCCGCGCCCGCAGCTGCTTGGCGGTTTCCAGGTACTGGCCCCGGAAGCCGCGCAGCTCGGCGTCGGGCAGCACCTGCTCGATGGCGGCCTTGTCGTCGTCGCTGAGGTCGGTGTACTGGTCGAGCTGGGTCTTGAGCCGCTGCACTTCCTTGAAGTGGGTGACGAAGGCGGCGCGGGCGGCGTCGCCCTTGAGGTTGGCCACATCCGACGGCGTGCAGGCCAGGCCCTGCGACTGCATGAAGTCGTCCAGCCGCTGCACGGCAGTCTCCAGCTTGTGGATGACCACCGGCGCCTTGTCGACCAGCCAGATCTGCCGCGCCTGCTCGCCGGTCTTCTCGCCGGAAAACAGGGTGATGGCGGCATCGACCGCCTCCTGCTGCTGGCGGAAGTCGAGGATGTTGCCGTAGGGCTTGCTGCTGTTGAGCACGCGGTTGGTGCGCGAGAAGGCCTGGATCAGGCCGTGGTGCCTGAGGTTCTTGTCGACGTAGAGCGTGTTCAGGAACTTGGAGTCGAAGCCGGTGAGCAGCATGTCGACGACGATGGTGATGTCGATCTTCTGCGCCGCGGGGAAGTCGCTGTTCGGCCACTGCTGGTCCTTGATGCGCTTTTGCACGTCCTGGTAGTAGAGGTCGAACTCGCTGATGCGGTGGGCGGTGCCGTAACGCGCGTTGTAGTCGGCGAGGATGGCGGCGAGCGCGGACTTCTTGCCCTCCGGGTCTTCCTGGTTGTCGGCCTGCTCCTGCGGCAGGTCCTCCTGGATCTGCCTGACATCCGGGTCGCCCTCGGCCGGCGGCGAGAAGACGCAGGCGATGTTGAGCGGCCTGAAGTCGGCGTCGGTGGCCTGTTTCTCGGCCTGCATCGCCTTGAACAGCGCGTGGTATTCGATCGCGTCGTTGATCGACGCGGTGGCGAGGATGGCGTTGAAGCGGCGCCCGCCGGTGGCGGCGTCGTGCTTGGCGAGGATGGCCTCGATGACGGCCTTCTTGGCGATGGCCTCGCCGGGCCTGGGCGGGCTCTTGCCGGGTTCCTCCCTGGGCTTGTAGTAGTCGACGTGAAAGCGCAGGACGTTGCCGTCCTCGATCGCGTGGGTGATGGTGTAGGCGTGCAGCTGCTTCTGGAACAGGTCCGCCGTGGTGCGCATCGAGGCCTGGCTGCCCTCGATCTTCTGCAGGCTGGCGTTGGCCTCGAAGATCGGCGTGCCGGTGAAGCCGAAGAGTTGCGCCCTGGGGAAGAACGCCTTGATGGCCTTGTGGTTCTCGCCGAACTGCGACCGGTGGCATTCGTCGAAGATGAAGACGATGCGCTGGTCCTGCAGCGCCTCGAGCTGCTGCTTGTAGGTGGCCTGGCCGCGCCTGCTGCGCTGCTGGTTGCGCTTGCTGTTCTCGTCGAGCGCCAGGCCCAGCTTCTGGATCGTGGTGACGATGACCTTGTCGGCGTAGTCGCCCGACAGCAGGCGGCGCACGAGCGCGGCGGTGTTGGTGTTTTCCTCGACGCAGCCTTCCTGGAAGCGGTTGAATTCCTCGCGCGTCTGGCGGTCGAGATCCTTGCGGTCGACGACGAACACGCACTTGTGGATGTGCTCGTTTTCCTTCAGCAGCGTGGCGGCCTTGAAGGAAGTGAGCGTCTTGCCGCTGCCGGTGGTGTGCCAGATGTAGCCGTTGCCGTTGTCCTCTTCGATGCACTGGACGATGTGCTGCACCGCATAGACCTGATACGGCCGCATGATCATCAGCTTCTGCTCGGCGGCCAGCAGCACCATGGTGCGGCTGATGGTGCGGCCGAGGTCGCACTTCTTCAGGAAGGCATCGGCGAAGGCGTCGAGCTGGGTGATCTTGCGGTTGTCCTCGTCCGCGAACTCGTAGATGGGCAGGAAGCGCTCGTCGGCGTTGAAGGCGAAGTGGCGCGCGTTGTTGTTGGCGAAGTACCAGGTGCGGTCGCGGTTGCTGACGATGAAGAGCTGCATGAAACACAGCAGCGTCCGCGTGTAGCCGTTGCCGGGGTCCTGCTTGTAGTCGACGATCTGCTCCATGGCCCGGCGCGGGTTCACGCCCAGGGTCTTGAGCTCGATCTGCACGCAGGGCACGCCGTTGATCAGGATGAGAACGTCGTAGCGGTGGTGGCTGTAGTCGGTGTTGATGCGCAGCTGGTTGACGACCTCGAAGCTGTTCTTGCACCAGTCCCGGATGTTCACCAGCGTGTAGTTGAGCGGCGTGCCGTCGTCGCGGGTGAAGGCGTTGATGCCGCGCAGGGTCCTGGCCGCGGCGAACACATCGGGCGTGACGATTTCATCCAGCAGCCGGGCAAACTCGGAGTCGGTGAGCCTGACGCGATTGAGGGCCTCGAACTTCTCGCGGAAGTTCGCCTCCAGCGCCGCGCGATCGCGGATGTCATCGCGATACTCGTACTTCAGCTTCTGCAGCTTGCCGATGAAGCCGTATTCGATGTGTTCTTCCCTGACGACGAGGCTCGGGGTTCCGGGCGACGGAACGCCGGTGGGTTTGGACAAGGGCATGGCGAGCGGAACAGGCGTTGGTTCGGCGCGGTGAGGCAGACCCGAGCGGGCCGCTCGCGCGAACTTTAGCTGCTCGCCTGCGCCGCCCCCTCGAGGAACGCATGAACCTTCATGCAGGACGTGATGGTGGCGCGTCTTGGCAGAATCACCGCGGCAGACATCTCCGCGGCGATGAAGCGCCGACTCGAAGCGAAGCATCCGGCGCCGGCTCGCCGAGTTGATGCTGCGCGAAATCGATCCCGAGACCCAGCGCTCCGAAGATCGCGCGAACACGCGAGGATTGTCGCGCTCGGGCGTGAAAAAACCCCAACCGAGAACGGTTGGGGTTTCGTGATTGGTGGAACCGGGGGGAATCGAACCCCCGTCCGCAAGCCATCACCGGACGGTTCTACATGCGTAGCTGTCTGATTTGGTTCTGAGAGCCTGGGTCGCGCAGCAGCACGCTACCCCTGCCCCGAGCCACTTGGTTTTGGGCCCGCGCCGAATGGCGCGACGCGGGACGATCCGATGTGGATGACCTTGCAGCCCTAGGCCTTTCGGCCGCGGACCCAGCCCATCGGAGAGCTGTTGCAAGGCTCGCCGGTTTTAAGCGGCGAGGGCGAAACGTTCGTCGTTCGCAGTTACTTTTTTCCAGTGGATTTACGAGCGAACTGGTGCTCGGCATGCCCCGCGCCGACTCCGCACCCACGTCGAAGCCAGGTCGGTCCCATGGGCTCGATTTTAGGGCAATCCGAGCCAGTTCAAGAGGTCATCCGGAACGCGAAGCACGGCGTCGGCGCCCCACTCGTCCAGCCGCGCATCGGGACCCATGTAACCCCATGAGGCCGCCAGCGCCGCCATGCCCGCGGCCCGGCCGGCCTGCATGTCGCGCGGATCGTCCCCCACGTAGACGCAATCCGCTGCATCCACGCCGAGCACATGTGCGGCGTGCAGCAGCGGCGCGGGATGCGGCTTGAGATGCGGCGTGCTGTCGCCGCCGACCACGACTGCCGCGCGGTGCCGCAGCCTGACGCCGGCCAGCAGGGGTTCGGCCAGGTAGAGCGCCTTGTTGGTGACGATGCCCCACGATCGTCCGCTCTCCTCCAGGCGTGCGAGCACCGGAAGCACCGCCGAGAAGACCGTCGTGCTCTGCAGCAACCGCCGCTCGTAGAGCGAGAGGAAGGCAGCACGCATCGACGGGTAGTCCGGATGCGAGGGCAGCAAGCCAAAACCCGCCGCCAGCATGCCGCGAGCGCCCGATCCGGCCAGCGGGCGGTAGGCCTCGAGCGGGAGTGGCGGTCTCCCGTGCAGGGCCCGCAATTCGTTCGCGGCACCCGCCAGGTCCGGCGCGCTGTCCACCAGCGTGCCGTCGAGATCGAAGAGGATCGCGCCGCGGCGCATCGTCAGCCCGGTTTGCGGCAGGCGAACATGTAGTTGACGCTGGTGTCGGAGCCGAGCCGATAGCGCTGCGTCAAGGGGTTGTAGCTCATGCCCTGCGTCGCGTTGAGCGCGAGTCCGGCATCCCTGACGTGGCGCGCGAGCTCGCTGGGGCGCAGGAAGCGCGCGTACTCGTGCGTGCCTTGGGGCAGGAGCTTGAGCAGGTACTCGGCGCCGACGATCGCGAACAGGAAGGACTTCGGGTTGCGGTTGATCGTCGAGAAGAAGACCCAGGCCCCCGGGCGGGCCAAGGTGGCACAGGCGCGCACCGTCGACGCCGGGTCGGGCACATGCTCGAGCAGTTCCATGCAGGTCACGATGTCGAACGTGCCGGCCGCCTCGGCGGCCAGTGCCTCGGCGCTGATCTCGCGGTAGTCGAGATTCTCGACGCCGCTTTCGAGCGCATGCAGCTGCGCTACACCGAGCGGTTTGCTCGCCATGTCGATACCGGTGACGGTCGCTCCGCGAACCGCCATCGCCTCGGCCAGGATGCCGCCGCCGCAGCCCACGTCGAGCACGCGCTTGCCGCGGAGCGACGCCAGATCGTCGATCCAGTCCAGGCGCAGCGGGTTGATCTCGTGCAGCGGACGGAACTCGCTGTCCTTGTCCCACCAGCGGTGCGCCAGTGCGCTGAACTTCGCCAGTTCCTGGGCGTCGACATTGCTCATCGGTATTCGCGTATTCGCGTATTCGCGTCTGCGGCTCGTCGATCGAGCTCAAGGGGTCAGCATACCGCGGGCGCGCCGCGACGATCCCGCTGCGGGCCGCGCTCCTCGGCAATGGGGATGGGGGCAGGCATTCGGCAGATCATCCGCACACGATCTCGAACACTTCGGCCACTCATGAAAAACCCCGCCGAAGCGGGGTTGACGCAGGTTCACGCCGTGGCGGGAACCCGGATCGAAGCGCCCCGCCGGAGCAGGGCAGCCGTCCGCGCCGGCGCGAGCCGGCGCAAACCGGCATTACTTCTTGGTCCGGGTGCCGACGACCTCGATCTCCACGCGACGGTTCTTCGCGCGGCCCTCGCGGGTCTTGTTGTCGGCGATCGGCTGCTTCTCGCCCTTGCCTTCGGTGTAGACGCGGTTCTTCTCGATGCCCTTGCCGACCAGGTAGGCCTTGACGGCCTCGGCGCGGCGAACCGACAGCCCCTGGTTGTACTGGTCCGTGCCGATGCTGTCGGTGTGGCCGACGGCGATGATGACCTCCAGGTTGATGCCCTGGGTCTTGCCGACCAGGTCGTCAAGCTTGGCCTTGGCCTCGGGCTTGAGCACCGACTTGTCGAAGTCGAAGAACGTGTCCGCAGCGAAGGTGACCTTTTCGCTCACCGGGGCAGCGGGCGCGGCGGCCGCGGGGGCCGGGGCAGGTGCGGCCGGGGCCGGGGCAGCCGCCGGAGCAGGTGCCGGAGCGGGCGCCGGTGCGGGCGCAGGAGCCGGGGCCGGAGCCGGAGCAGCCGCCTTGACAGCGCCATCGCAGCCTTCGGCGGCGGTGGCGGGGGTCCAGGAAGCGTCACGCCAGCAGAGTTCGTTGGTGCCGTTCTTCCACACCAGCGAGCCGTCGGCGTTACGCCAGTTGTCGACCGACTTCGCTTGCGCGAATGCAGCGATCGGGGCGGCAAGCGCGGCAGCCGTGATCAGTGCCGCCACCTTGGTCAGGTTCTTCATATTTCTCCTCTCGATGAAAGCCGCAGCAAAGCCTGCGATACGTCAAGAAAACGGTGAATTGACAGGGCAAATCCCCTCGAGCCGAGCCTCGCAGCGGGCACTCACCACACGAAGTTCATTGTGCCATAGGGCATTGCGCGGACCTGATTTTGAACCTCGGCATGTCGAGCTCGAAGACTCATGTTGCGCTGGCGCTACAAGAACGGACGCTTAGAATCGCCGGCTTCGCCTGACGCGCCCGTCTCCCCGGCCGACCAGACATCGGTGTCGAGGGCCTGCTGCCCGCCGCTTCATGACCCAGTTCGCCAAGGAAACCTTCGCCATCAGCCTCGAGGAGGAGATGCGCAGGTCCTATCTCGATTACGCGATGAGCGTGATCGTCGGCCGTGCGCTGCCCGACGCGCGCGACGGCCTCAAGCCGGTGCATCGCCGCGTGCTCTATGCGATGCACGAACTGAACAACGACTGGAACCGCCCGTACAAGAAGAGCGCGCGCATCGTCGGTGACGTCATCGGCAAGTATCACCCCCACGGCGACTCCGCGGTCTACGACACGATCGTGCGCATGGCGCAGGACTTCAGCCTGCGCCACATGCTGGTCGACGGCCAGGGCAACTTCGGCAGCGTCGATGGCGACAACGCCGCGGCGATGCGCTACACCGAGATCCGCCTGGCCAAGATCGCGCACGAGATGCTGGTCGACATCGACAAGGAAACGGTCGATTTCGCACCCAATTACGACGGCAGCGAGAAGGAACCCACGGTGCTGCCGGCGCGGCTGCCCAACCTGCTCGTCAACGGCAGCGCGGGCATCGCGGTCGGCATGGCGACCAACATCCCGCCGCATAACCTCAGCGAAGTCGTCGACGCCTGTCTGCACCTGCTGAAGAACCCCGAGGCCTCGATCGACGAGCTGATGGAGATCGTCCCCGCGCCGGACTTCCCGACCGCCGGGATCATCTACGGCCTGGAAGGTGTGCGCGAGGGCTATCGCACGGGGCGCGGCCGCGTGGTGATGCGTGCCAAGTGCCACATCGAGGACATCGGCAAGGGCGAGCGGCAGGCGATCATCGTCGACGAGATCCCCTACCAGGTCAACAAGAAGACGCTGCAGGAGCGCATCGCCGAGCTCGTGCACGAGAAGAAGCTCGAGGGCATTGCGCACATCCAGGACGAGTCCGACAAGTCGGGCATGCGCGTCGTCATCGAGTTGAAGCGCGGCGAAGTCCCGGAGGTCGTGCTCAACAACCTCTACAAGCAGACGCAGCTGCAGGACAGCTTCGGCATCAACATGGTGGCGCTGGTCGATGGCCAGCCGCGGCTGTGCAACCTCAAGCAGCTGCTGGAGATCTTCCTCGAGCACCGGCGCGAGGTGGTGACGCGGCGGACCGTGTTCGAGCTGCGCAAGGCGCGCGAGCGCGGCCACGTGCTCGAGGGCCTGGCGGTGGCGCTCGCGAACATCGACGAGTTCATCGAGACCATCAAGTCCAGCCCGACGCCGCCGGTGGCCAAGGCGGCGCTGATGAGCAAGAGCTGGGACAGCGCGCTCGTGCGCGAGATGCTCGCCCGGGCCGAGGGCCAGACCCCCGGCGGCCGCGACGCCTACCGGCCCGAAGGCCTCCCGGTGGGCTACGGGCTGCAGGGCGACGGGCTCTACCGGCTCTCCGACGAGCAGGCGCAGGAGATCCTGCAGATGCGCCTGCAGCGGCTCACCGGCCTCGAGCAGGACAAGATCATCGCCGAGTACAAGGACGTGATGGCGCAGATCGCCGACCTGCTCGACATCCTGGCCAGGCCCTCCCGCGTCACCGAGATCATCGCCGCCGAGCTCACTTCGCTGCGGCAGGAGTTCGGCCAGGGCAAGCTCGCGGCCCGGCGCAGCGTGATCGAGCGCAATGCGCAGGAGCTGGGCACCGAGGACCTGATCACGCCCACCGACATGGTGGTGACGCTCTCGCACACCGGCTACATCAAGAGCCAGCCGCTGGCCGAATACCGCGCGCAGCGTCGCGGCGGGCGCGGCAAGCAGGCCACGCAGACCAAGGAAGACGACTGGATCGACCAGCTCTTCATCGCCAACACGCACGACTGGATCCTGTGCTTCAGCGACCGCGGG
>Ga0116143_10000476_pt1 | contig 55239 bp, 44 predicted proteins | sample AD_UKC034_MetaG_FD_89745 | JGI IMG/M metagenome (GOLD analysis project Ga0116143, IMG submission 89745) | Active sludge microbial communities of municipal wastewater-treating anaerobic digesters from USA - AD_UKC034_MetaG | ecosystem: Engineered > Bioreactor > Anaerobic > Digestate | place: USA... | reverse complement strand
GGAAGGAACATATCCTTTGCCTGAAGCACAGGTTGATCGATTTATGCTAAAAGTGGTAATCGGATATCCAAACAAGGATGAGGAAAAAGCAATCATTAGACAAAATATTGGCAAGGATTACCCTAAGGTAAGTCCTGTCATCAGTCCCGAACAGATCATCAAAGCACGATCGATGGTTCGTGAAGTATATATGGATGAGAAGATCGAAAAATATATTGTTGATATAGTGTTTGCTACCCGTATGCCTGCGGATTATAACTTAGGTCGTCTGAAACAACTGATCAGTTATGGCGGTTCTCCACGTGCGAGTATCAATCTTGCACTGGCTGCAAAAGCTTATGCATTTATCAAACGTCGCGGTTATGTTATCCCTGAGGATGTACGTGCTATCTGCCATGATGTTCTGCGCCATCGTGTTGGGTTAACATACGAAGCTGAAGCAGAAAATGTCACCAGCGAACAAATTATCAACGATATCCTAAATGCCGTTGAAGTTCCATAGTAGCAGCTAATCCTTCATTACAGTTAATTCTTACCTATAATGTAAGCATTGAAATGCAATAGGATCATTAATGGAAACAAACGAATTAATCAAAAAAGTCAGAAAGATCGAGATCAAAACTCGAGGATTGTCTGCACATATATTCTCCGGTGAATACCATAGCGCCTTTAAAGGTCGTGGGATGGCTTTCAGTGAAGTTAGAGAATATATGCCGGGTGATGATATTCGTTCGATCGACTGGAACGTTACCGCTCGTTTCGGACATCCCTTCGTGAAAATATTCGAGGAAGAACGAGAACTTACTGTCATGCTACTTGTCGACGTCAGTGCCTCCGGTGACTTTGGAACCAAAACACAATTTAAGAAGGATCTCCTAACTGAATTGTGTGCCGTTCTCTCCTTTTCTGCAATTCAAAACAATGATAAAATCGGTTTGATCTTTTTCAGTGATAAAATTGAAAAATTCATTCCACCAAAAAAGGGTAAGTCACATATCCTTCGTATCATACGTGAGCTGATCAATTTTGAACCGGTTCATCGTAAAACTAATATTTCTGAAGGATTGCGATATGTCGTAAATGTTATTAAGAAAAAAAGTATTTGCTTCTTGATCTCAGACTTTATGGATCAATCGTTTGATGATGCCCTTAAACTTGCAAACAAAAAACACGATGTTGTTGCACTGAGAATTTATGATGAAAAAGAAAAGGAGCTTCCGGATGTTGGATTAATTCACATGCAAGATGCAGAAACAGGAAAGCTGCTGTATGTTGACACTCATTCCGGGAATTTCAGGTTAGCATACAAAAAGAAGTGGCTGAAATGGGAAAAAGATCTTGCAGACACATTTGCACGAAGCGGTGTTGATCACTGCTCTATCAGAACAGATCAGAGTTATGTTCAACCATTGATGGCTTTGTTCAAAAAAAGAGGTACAAGAGGATAATATTATTTAGAAAAAGATTTAGATCATAATGATCAGGTATCATTCAATTATAAATAAGCTGACCAAATATAGTCACAGGCTATTCCTGCTTTTAACCTTGCTAAGTCTATACCCGGACCATGCTTTAAAAGCAGCACTTCCTGCAGGTCCTATCATTGTGACTGCAACTCCCGACACTAACCAGATTCGAATTGGAGAACAAGTTAAGATTAGCTTGAAAGCCAACATTCCAACAGGAGTGAAAATAAACTTCCCATTGATACCTGATACATTTGACGGTATCGAAGTTGTTTCAAGAAGTGCGATTGATACAGTCGTAGCTAAAGATAAAAGCAGTGCCATTTTTTCACAATCACTTCAGGTTACAAGTTTTGACTCAGGTTACTATGTTGTCGAACCATTTCATTTTACAAGCCTAAATAATGAAACCGGACTGACAGACACTTTCTCAACTGAAGCATTTCTAATTTCCGTTAAAACAATACAGGTAGATACAACTCTCGCCATCAAAGATATCAAGGCACCATTGACTGCTCCTTTAACCCTGATGGAAATACTATCCATGGTTGGAATTGTCTTATTGTGCATACTTGTTTTATGGTTCCTTTGGAGACTTTGGAAAAACAGAAAAAATGTTGCAGCTCCATTGCTCCCTTCAAAGCCAAAAATTCCGGCATATCAAATTGCGCTTGATGCACTCAAAAAGACAGAGCAGGAAAAATTATGGCAACAGGGATTTTATAAAAAATATCATAGTGAAATTTCTGATACTCTGAGAGAATACATCGAAAGATCCTACGACATAAATGCACTCGAGCTCACGTCAGATGAGACATTAGACAGGATTCGCCGTATAACACTTCCCGGCGATGCTTTTGAGAAATTGAGATATGTGTTGACTACAGCCGATCCGGTGAAATTTGCTAAAATGATTCCTATGCCTGACGAGAATGAGAGATCTCTTCAATATGCATATGACTTTGTTAATCTCACCAGGCCAATTCGTGAAGCTGATATCAACAGAAAGGAGAACGAGGAATGATAAAGGGCATCCAATTCGCTGAACCGCATTATCTGTGGTTACTCTGTCTGATTCCTGTAATGGTGGCCGTATCCATCTACTTTTGGAAGAAGAAGCCGAGCTTTTTACGTTTCTCTTCGTTTATGTTGTTAAATGAATACAGTCCAAGTCTCCGACAACGATTTCTGATTCTTCCCTTTATACTAAGGATGCTTGCAGTTGCTGCTATCGTTATTGCTCTTGCGAGGCCTCAGTCAAGTTCCAGCGGACAGAATATTACTACTGAAGGAATTGATATCATAGTTTCTTTGGATATCTCCACAAGTATGCTGGCAGAGGATTTAAAGCCAAACAGAATTGAAGCAGCAAAAAAAGTTGCCGAAAAATTCATTGACTCCAGGCCAACCGACAGGATTGGACTTGTAGTTTTTGGTGGTGAAAGCTTTACACAATGCCCTTTAACGACTGACCACGCCGTCGTTAAGAATTTACTCCGGGGAATTGAATCCGGGATGCTTGCGGATGGTACTGCTATAGGCGAAGGTCTGGCAACTGCCGTAAATCGTATCCGGGAAAGCAAAGCTAAAAGTAAAGTTATTATACTCCTTACAGACGGCGTGAACAATATCGGTGCGATCGCGCCACAAACAGCAGGTGAGATTGCAAAAACTTTTGGCATCAGGGTATATACGATCGGTGTGGGAACAAAAGGATTTGCACCCTACCCATTCAATACTCCTTTCGGAAAACAATACCAGAATGTAGAAGTCCAGATTGACGAGGCCACCTTACGGCAAATTGCTGATGAGACAGGAGGCCAGTATTTTAGGGCTACAAGTACTGACAAGCTAAAACAAGTTTATGCCGAGATAGACCAATTAGAAAAAACGAAAATTGATGTCACAGAATTCAGAAACAAGTCTGAAGAATTTTATCCTCTCGTCTTGATCGCTCTTATATTACTCGGATTGGATATTCTTCTTCGTCAAACAGTATTAAAATCCATACCCTGACCATGCTCAGATTCGCACATCCTGAACATCTTTACGCTTTTCTGGCAGTGCCGGTTTTTGTGCTATTGTTTTTCGTAGCAATATACAGGCGCAAAAAACTACTCTCGCGATTTGGTGACAAATCATTGATTACTAAATTGACAAGAACGCACTCGTCTTTTAAACCGACACTTCAATTTATCTTATTCCTGTTCGCCTATTCATTGAGTGTCATCGGCTGGGCAAATCCTCAATTAGGTACCAAGCTGGAAGAAGTGAAACGTGAGGGTGTCGATGTAATAATCGCTCTTGATGTTTCTAACAGCATGAAAGCTGAAGATATCCGTCCAAACCGTCTTGAACGTGCAAAGCAATCTATCAGTCGCATGATTGATCAACTGGAAAATGACAGAATTGGAATCATCATTTTTGCCGGGCATGCCTACGTTCAACTTCCAATAACATCGGATTATGCTGCCGCAAAATTATTTCTCTCTACCATAGATACCGATATTATTCCGACACAAGGAACAGCAATTGGTTCAGCCATAGAACTGGCTATGCAGTCGTACGTGGGTGATGACAATAAGCACAAAGCCCTTATCGTTATTACAGATGGAGAAAATCACGAAGACAATGCAGCTGAAGCAGCTAAAAAGGCGAATGACGAAGGAATCATTATTCATACAATCGGATTCGGATCTCCGGATGGTGCTCCTATCCCCGTTTATCGCAATGGGACACAAATAGATTTTATCAAGGACAAGGATGGAAACACCGTACTGACCAAGCTCGACGAATTAACTCTAGAAAAAATAGCTGCAGAAGGAAAAGGACAATATATAAGAGCAACAAATAGCGATGATGGTTTGAGTCGAATTCTTAGCCAGATTGCCGGAATGGAAAAAAAATCTTTCGGCGTAAAACAATTTACCGGCTATGAAGATCGCTTCCAGTATTTTCTTGCCGGAGCACTACTAGTACTATTCATTTCCTCTCTAATAAGTACCAGACGAAATTCAAAATTAGATAAAATTGACCTCTTTGGCGAAAAACAAAAACAAAACTAACGCAGAATCATTTACATTGCACTAATAGAATATCATGCTCAATATTAAAATATATTCATCAATTAAGGGAAAAGCAAAATTAAGCCTCCCGATGGCTTTAATGTTGTTGCTCTTACCTGTACTTTCTCATGCACAATCAGAAAGAAAACTGATCAGAGAGGGGAATGAAGAATACAAGTCCAAAAAGTATTCCGAGGCTGAACTTAATTATAGAAAATCTTTAGAAAAGAATAAGAACTCGGTTCCCGGAAATTATAATTTGGGGAACTCTTTCTACAAGCAAAATAAAATGGAAGAAGCGGCCACTCAATATCAATCCATTTTATCAAATAAAGATATTAGCAGCGAAACTAAAGCCAAAGCTTATCATAATCTAGGAAACTCCTTTTTAAAAGCGGATAAATACAAAGAGAGTATCGAAGCCTACAAAAATTCACTTAAGCTAAATCCAAAAGACAACGATACCCGCTATAACCTTGCTTATGCCCAGTCAAAATTGTTGCAACAACAACAGCAGCAACAAAACAAGGATGGTGACGATAATAAAGAAAATAAAGATCAGCAGCAGCAGAATCAGGATAAAAATAACCAGGATCAAAAAAAAGACCAGGGAAAAGAACAAGAGCAGCAGGAGAATAAACAAGCAGATAAAGGCGAAGAACAAAAGGATGAAAAGTCTGCTCAAAAAGGGAAAAATGAAATATCCAAAGAAGATGCAGAAAAAATCCTGCAGGCCTTAAATAATGACGAGAAGAAAACGCAGAAAAAACTTACTAAAAAAGAAGCCGTCCGTATTTCTATCGACAAAAAATGGTAAGGATTAAAAAGAAATTATAGGTTACATGTCATTCGCACTCCATACTACCCGACTGATCCTTCGTCCCATGCAGATAGAAGATGCTAAAGGTATGTTCGAACTCAATAATGCGGATGATATTCTAAAAAATACGGGTGATAGACCTTTTAAAAATATTGAAGAGGCAGAAGCATTGATCCGAAACTATAAGCAATTTGATCAATACAAAATGGGCAGGTTTACTCTGCTTTTAAGATCGACGCAGGAATATATCGGCTGGTGCGGATTGAAATATATTGAAGAAACAAAAGAAATTGATCTTGGCTATCGCCTTCTGCCACAGTTCAGGGGAAATGGTCTGGCAACAGAAGCTGCAGAGAAATGTCTTGAATATGGTTTTGAAACATTAAGTTTGGAAAAAATAATTGGTCGCGCAATTCATGAAAACAAGGCAAGCATAAATATCCTTCAAAAGATCGGAATGACATTTGAAAAAAAATTTAATGCGCATGATGAGATTTGTGATCAATATAAAATGACTAAACATGAGTGGAATAATCGCATGATCGAGTTAAAAAATAATTTGTAGTAACGGGAAGAAAGTTTTTAATTCTTACGATGAAAATTATAAATAAAATAAGCTTATACTCCCTATTCCTTGCCATGACATTACTCTGTCTGGCGAACAAGCAAAGTTTTGCCCAAAGTGAAAAATTTGTCGCAACAGCTTCTGCTACTACTGTCGCTTCCGGAGAACAGTTTCAGGTGACATTTACTTTTAGCGGAAACGGTAAATCATTCAGGGCGCCTGATTTTGCAAATTTCAGTGTACTGATGGGTCCTAATCAAAGTAGTAGCGTCCAGATCAACAATGGAAATTTTTCTCAGACCTTGTCATTTACCTATATCTTACAGGCAGGAAATGAAGGTACATTTAAAATTGGTAGTGCGGAGATTGAAGGTAGTAACGGGAAAGTTATCAGTAATACACTTACTATAAACGTTGTAAAAGGTGCCGGTAAAGCACAAGGAGGCAAACAAGGAAACAGCCAGCAAAATGCTTCTGATTCGAAAAATGTTTTTGTCCGCACTTCTATCGACAGGTCGAATGTCTATTTAGGCGAAGCAGTTGTAGTTACCTACAGCCTTTGTACAAAAGTCCAACTGATAAACTATTCCATTGACAAAATTCCTTCAATGAATGGATTCTGGAGCCAGGACATTCCTATGCCACAACAGTTGCAATTTCGCCAGGAAATAATTGATGGAGTCAGGTATGAAGTTGCGGATCTCAAAAAAATGGTATTATTTCCTCAGCGCAGCGGAACACTAACTGTTGATGCAATGGCAATGGAAGTTATTGCAAGAATTCAGGTAAAAAGACAAGGAAGAAGCAATGACCCCTTTGGTCAGTTCTTTAACGATCCATTTTTCGGGAACCCTTTTAATACCGGAGTGCAAGACGTAAAAATTCCGCTGAAAGGTGAAGCAATAAGAATCAATGTAAAAGAACTTCCTCCTAATGCACCCTCTACTTTTTCAGGGGCTGTCGGAAAATTTAATTATGAAGTTTCCGTAGATAAAAAAGAGCTAAAGACCCATGACCCTGTTACTCTTAAGATAAAAATTAGCGGCAAAGGAAATATTAAGCTGGTAGATCCTCCTGCTATTTCCTTCCCTCCTGATTTTGAGACTTACGATCCTAAAGAAAATTCAAATTTAAATGCAAGTGTTGGCGGTGTCACGGGATCTAAGACTTTTGAATATCTCCTGATCCCACGAAATCCTGGCGAATACAAAATCCCAATAGAGAACTTTGCATATTTCGATTTGGATAAAAAATCCTATCAGGAAATTCCTTCACCGGAGATTTTGATTAAAGTAAATAAGGGAGACGAAAGCATGACTGTGATCACAGGGTCTGCTGTCAACAAGTCTGATATTCAGCTTTTAGGTAAAGACATTCGCTTTATCAAGACACATGAACCTGAATTTGTCAGAGCTTCCAATGGCATTTACGGTTCAGGAATGTTTTATACTTTGCTCAGTGCCCCTGTACTTCTGTTTGCAGGAATGCTCCTTGTAAGAAAAAGACAAGAAAAACTAAAAGGTAAGACCGGGATTCTCAAAAGCAGAAGAGCTAATAAAGTTGCATTGAAAAGACTTTCAATTGCAAAAAAACTTCTTAATGCAAATGAAAAAGAAAAATTCCTCGATGAAATTTCCAAAGCAATGTGGGGTTTTATCAGCGATAAATTACAAATACCTGTCTCTGACCTTTCAAAAGAATCGGCAACAGAGGCATTGCTAAAGCAAAATGTTGATGAAGCGCTTATCACAGAATTCACCTCAACTATAGACAGTTGTGAATTTGCACGCTTTGCCGGTTCTGAAGCCGGCAGTCTTGAAAGCCTATATCAGCTAGCATTAGGATCAATATCAAAAATTGAAGAATCAGCAAGATCTTAAAATGAGGGAACGAAAAATTATAATTCTTCTATTTCTTTTGTGGTTTCTGTCCATAGGAGAAAATTGTTTTGCTTCAAGATCAGCACCGGATCTGTACCGGGAAGCAAATCTTGCATACCAGGAAAAAGATTATTTGAAAGCAATAGACCTATATCAGGATGTAATAAAACAAGGACATATCTCTCCGGAACTTTATTATAACCTTGGCAATGCATGGTATAAAAGTGGCGACGTACCACATTCGATATTGAATTATGAACGTGCTCTCAAAATGAACCCGGGTGATGAAGATGCAATTTTCAATTTAAAAATTGCTTCACTAAAGGTGGTAGATAAGATAGATCCCGTTCCGCAAATTTTCTACAAGCGCTGGATCGATTCATTGACTACTTTAATGAGTACGGACAATTGGTGCAAAGTGCTAATAGCCATACTTTGGCTCAGCTTAATTTTTGCTCTCATTTTCCTGTTCGGAGGGTCAGTCAGGGTCAGAAAATCAGGGTTCATACTGGCAGGTGTATGCCTATTCATTTTCCTGATTGCTTTCCTTATAACTTCCAGAAGTCATTCGCAAAATGTTGTGCAGGAAAATGCAATCGTTATGTCGGCAAGTGTATATGTAAAAAGCTCACCGGACTCAAAGGGCAATGATCTATTCATCATACATGAAGGAACTAAAGTAGAAGTGCTCGATGAACTTAATGAATGGAAGAAAATAAAACTACTTAACGGAAATGTGGGATGGCTTCTGAATTCAGAGATCGAAAAGATCTGACACTCTTTTATTAATAATTAAATTCTTAAAGCAAATTCTCATTTGACCAATATTGGACTACTCAGCGATACACATGGCTACATTGATGAAAGAATCATCAGTCACCTTGAAGATTGTGATGAAATCTGGCATGCCGGTGATATTGGTGACATCGAACTAGCCCAAAAGCTCGAAAGCCTAAAACCCCTGAAGGCTGTGTATGGAAATATTGATGGAACAAAATTACGAATGAGTTTCCCTGAAGATCTGGTATTTGAATGTGAGAAATTGAAAGTGTTTATAACACATATAGGTGGCTATCCCGGGAATTACCCGTCAAAACTGAAAAATAAAATTCAAGAACTTAAACCCGATCTTTTCATTTGCGGACATTCACATATTTTAAAAGTGATGCCGGATAAAATCAATAAGCTTTTACACATGAACCCCGGTGCCGCCGGAAAACATGGCTTTCACAAGATCCGAACTTTATTGAAGTTTTCTGTCAATGGAAAGAAGATAGAAAATGTAAGGGTCGTAGAACTCGGACAGCGGGGAGAAATTGAGAATGTCTAACGCAAGCGATCAGCAGACCGAACCATCTCCTCATCTTTTTTAACGTAGCGGGAAGCTAAAAACAAAAACACCAGTTCGATCAGAGGAAGATAACTTCCATATTTATATTGAACCCTTTGGTTCATATTGGAAGACATCGTATCCGCAACAAAAAAGAGAAGTCCAATGAGCAGACAGGTAAGAAGCAATCCGATATTGCACATGCGGATTTGTACATTCCTCCACTTGTACATAAATATCGTAACAAATGCCAATATCCCGATAGCATAATTCAGGATCATCAGTAAGGTATTATCTGAGATGTTAAACGTCTTGATCATCCCATCAGGATCAATCCTTGAAAAGTCATGCAATTCGTAAACAGGTACGACAAGGAGAACTGCAGATAGGATGACAACAATTAACAGAAAGATGGATTGTATGCGTTGAATCATTGAATTTTTCGGTTTTTTGAGGAATTCTAGGGTTCTGAAATCCGAAACAATAATACCGAAACAAACGTTAAACACAGAAGTAATTATTTCAAATATTTTTTAATACATTTGTTGTACAAGTACACAAAAGAACGTATACTTGCCGCATAATTCAACGTCGGTTCGGATTTTTTACGCTTCCGCCCGATTTCTCCCCGTTCATCATACGGTTTCAAAACCCTCTATTTTACCTTAATATTATTAACATTTCATGCTCTATTTAAAGAGCCTATAAGCAATTCAGCAAAGCATCTGTCAGCCTGACATCTTGCAAAAACAAATCCAAAATTTTTCATGTACGATATTCTTGAATTGAATGACAAGCTCGTGAACGAGCTAAAAGAAATTGCACGATTAATGAGTATTCCTAACTACGATGAACTTCGCAAGCAAGAACTCATTTACAAAATCCTCGACCAACAAGCATTGAATCCTCAGGCGAGCAACTCTATTAAAGACTCCTTGGTTTCAAAATTTGCTCCGGCTGAAAAAGTTGAAGTAAAAGAGGCAGAACCTGTTGAAGAAGTCGATGAACCAGGCGGATCGAGCAAGAGCAGACCTAAACGAAAGCGCGTTATCCCTGCTAAGTCTGATTCAAAAGGCAAACCGGAAGCTGTAGTCCTTGAACCTAGTGTAAAAGTTCCGGCCACCAGACCTCCTGCTCCGGCGGTACAAGCTCCACCTGTACAACGCAGCGAACATCCCAATCGCAATGCTCAGCCGAGACAACCGGAGAATGACAGAAATTTCAGACAACGTCCGAATACACCCCCACCTGTAGAGATCCCAACTGAACTTGATTCTATCATACAAGCTGAAGGTGTACTTGAAACTATGCCTGATGGCTTTGGTTTTTTACGCTCCAGTGATTTTAATTATCTCACCTCTCCTGATGATGTATATGTATCACAATCTCAGATAAAACTATTTGGCTTAAAAACCGGTGATACAGTGCGCGGTATGGTTCGTCCTCCGCGCGAGGGTGAAAAATATTTCCCTCTCACCCAGGTAGATTATATAAATGGTCAGGACCCTGCTATTGTCAGGGATCGCATTCACTTTGACTTTCTCACACCTCTCTTCCCTCAGGAAAAACTCAACCTGAGCGGACCCAATACAACATTCTCAACGAGGATCATGGATCTGTTCACACCTATTGGTAAAGGACAACGTGGTCTTATAGTATCACAACCTAAGACAGGTAAGACCATGCTCCTGAAAGATGTGGCAAATGCTATTGCTGCTAATCATCCGGAGGTGTATATGATCATCCTCCTGATAGATGAGCGCCCTGAAGAAGTTACAGACATGGCCAGAAGCGTAAAAGCTGAAGTTGTTGCTTCTACCTTCGATGAGCCTGCTGAACGTCACGTTAAGATCGCCAATATAGTTTTGGAAAAAGCAAAACGTATGGTCGAATGCGGGCATGATGTTGTAATTCTTCTGGATTCCATTACGAGATTAGCTCGTGCATATAATACAGTTGCACCTGCAAGTGGTAAAGTATTATCCGGAGGTGTCGAAGCTAATGCTCTTCATAAGCCAAAACGCTTTTTTGGATCAGCAAGAAAAATTGAAAATGGTGGTAGTCTGACTATCCTGGCGACAGCTCTCATTGATACAGGTTCACGTATGGATGAGGTTATCTTTGAGGAATTCAAGGGTACCGGTAACATGGAACTCCAACTCGACAGGAAACTGAGCAACAAGCGAATCTTCCCTGCTATTGATCTGGTAGCTTCCAGCACAAGACGTGAAGACATGCTATTGGATAAAGAAACTCTTCAGAGGATGTGGATACTTCGTAATCACCTCGCTGACATGAACCCATTGGAAGCAATGGAGTTCTTACTTACCCAAATGCGGGGCACGAAATCGAATGAGGAGTTCCTCGTTTCGATGAATGGTTAGCCGATAATAAATTTGGTGGAATTTATCTCTATGCCTCCTGCATAGCTCCTGATAATATCACGTTGACTCCCGGCCGGCTTTCCTTGGCTGCCTGTTTCATAGCTGATGCTACTTTTACTGCTGTAATTCCTTTTAAATTTTTTAAAGGTCCCCAAAAAATAAAAGCAAGAGCCCGGAACAAAGCAATTGCAATTCGTTCAGCTATCCTTACCTCTTCACGATAGCCTATCAAGAGCGATGGTCTGAAGAAATATATCGATGGAATTTTCAAGCTCGACACCTTTTCTTCCATCAGACCTTTTACCCTGTTGTAGAAAACCCTTGATTTTGAATCCGCACCCATAGAACTGATACAATAGAAACCTTCACATGAATTCTTGTCTGCCAGTTCTGCCAATGCAAGCGGATAATCAAGGTCAACTTTTTTAAAAGCCTCTTTACTGCCTGCATTTTTCATCGTGGTTCCTAAACAGCAAAATACCTCATCTACCCCTTTAAAATGTTTTGACACTTCATTCAGATTATTGAAATCCGTTATAACCTGGACTAATTTTTCGTGACGGTAGCTATTTTCTTTACGAACAAAGGCAATGATCTTTTCATAACTCTTATCTTCTATCAACAATAATAAGAGCTCTCTGCCTACTAATCCTGTTGAGCCGGCGATTAAAGCAGTCTTTGCGTTTTTCATAGTAGGCAAGAAGAATTACAAATAATAGAAAATAAAATAAGGATAGCGCTGATCGTCTTTGCTTATATTATTTGCCCTTTACGATCTGTTTCTTAATATTCCCGGCTGTTAGTTCTTCAAATCCATTTTTCTCGGATTTCGATTCCGGAAAATATCTCACATCGAGGGCTTCCTTAACCTTTTCTTTGGTGAGAGAAAAGTCTATAACTTCGATCATTTCTTTTACATAATGAAAACGAAGACCTTTCAAGTATTCAGATGAAATCTCGTCAATGTCTTTTTTATTATGCTCTGAAAGTACAATATCTTTTATTCCGGCACGTCGTGCTGCAAGAATCTTTTCTTTGATTCCACCAACAGGTAACACTTTTCCACGAAGTGTAATTTCACCTGTCATAGCAAGGCCGCTCTTCACTTTTCTTTGAGTAAAAGCAGATGCTAATGCTGTAAGCATCGTAACTCCGGCCGAAGGTCCGTCTTTTGGTGTCGCTCCTTCAGGAACGTGTATGTGAATGTCCCACTGATCAAAAATCCTGTAGTCAAGATCAAGATTACCGGCATGTGCTTTCAGGTAAGCCAATGCAATAACAGCTGATTCTTTCATTACATCACCCAGGTTACCCGTGAGTGTAAGCTTTCCTTTTCCCCTGCTGATACTTGCTTCAACAAACAAAATATCACCACCAACAGAAGTCCATGCAAGCCCCGTAACTACTCCGGCAACTTCATTACTTTGCTTTTTATCTGAATGAAAAATTGTTGCGCCAAGGATCCTGTGCACATCTTCTTCTGTAAGAACCGGATTGTACTTCTCTTCCATCGCTACCTGCTTAGCTATACCCCGAACAACAGCGGCTAATTTCTTCTCTAGTCCTCTTACTCCGGATTCACGTGTGTAGTTGTCTATGATATACTCAATCAACTTAGCAGAAATTTTCACCTGATTTTTCTTGACACCATGAGCTTCAAGTTGCTTTGGCATAAGGTGCTTGATCGCAATTTGTACTTTTTCTTCTAAGGTGTAGCCATTGATCTCGATAATTTCCATTCTATCCATCAATGCAGGTTGAACACGACTTAAAGAATTTGCCGTAGCGATAAAAAGCACATTTGAAAGATCATAATCAATCTCTACATAGTTATCGTAGAAAGTATTGTTTTGTTCAGGATCGAGTACTTCGAGTAATGCTGATGATGGGTCTCCATGAAAATCATTGCCTAGCTTATCAATCTCATCAAGTACAAAAATCGGATTACTCGACTTGGATTTCTTCAGGTTCTGTATGATCCTGCCGGGCATGGCACCAATATAAGTTTTACGATGTCCGCGAATCTCTGCTTCGTCACGTAAGCCGCCTAAGGACATGCGCACGTATTTTCTTCCAAGAGCTTTAGCTATGGATTTTCCCAAGGACGTTTTTCCAACACCCGGAGGTCCGTATAGGCACATGATCGGGGATTTCATATCGCGTTTCAATTTCAAAACCGCCAGATACTCCAAAATTCTTGCCTTCACTTTTTCCAGACCATAGTGATCCTTGTCGAGTACTTGCTGTGCGTGCTTAAGATCAAAGTTGTCATTTGTAAATTCGTTCCATGGAAGGTCTAAAAGTAATTCAAGGTAATTCAGTATTACAGAATACTCTGCTGCTGCAGGATTCATTCTGGAAATACGATCACATTCTTTATTGAAAATCTCAGCAACAGATTTATTCCATTTTTTCTTCTTGGCACGTTCTCTTAATTCAGCAACTTCTCTGTCGGGAGTAGAGCCGCCCAGTTCTTCCTGTATGGTTCTGAGTTGTTGATTAAGAAAATATTCACGTTGCTGCTTATCAATATCAGTACGGACTTTACTCTGTATCTGATTCTTCAACTCCAGCATTTGCAATTCTTTAGTGAGCAAACCCAGAACTTTAGTAGCACGTTTCTTATGATCCTCTATTTCGAGTAACTCTTGTTTAGTGCTAACATCCAAATTCATGTTGGATGAGATAAAATTGATCAGAAAGGTCTGGCTTTCTATATTTCTTATGGCAAATGCAGCATCAGAAGGAATATTCGGAGAATGTTGAATGATCTGCAATGCAAGATCCTTCAGTGAGCCAACAGTAGCCATGAATTCCTTATCCTGAATGCTTCCTTTGGTTTCCGGAAAGGCCTTTACACTACAGCGGATATAGGGCTCCGTCTGCACGCACTTATCAAGTCGAAAGCGTCTTTTCCCCTGGATGATGATTGTTGTATTACCATCGGGCATCCTCAACATCTTCAGCACATGAGCGACTGTACCGACGGGATTCAACTCCTCAAAACTTGGATCCTCAATAGCTACATCTTTCTGTGCTACGACTCCAATAACTTTGTCGCCTTTATAAGCGTCTTTAATGAGATTTATTGATTTATCACGTCCGACAGTTATCGGTATGACTACGCCCGGAAATAAGACAGTATTACGAAGTGGCAGTATCGATAAAATATCCGGTACATCCTGCTGATTCATCTGATCTTCGTCCTCTTGTGAAAGCAGAGGGATAAACTCAGAGTCATCATCTATGATATTGCTGAGATCTAGCGGATTAAGTAAATTCTGGTCACTCATAATTATAATTATTCAGAGATTATTAACGACAATATGGCAGAGATATTCAAATTTCTGCAAGTGATCCTAGTGAGTCCATTTTCGTGCCAAGACCTTAAATTCTGCCATAATCAGCCCGGGATGCAAGAAAATAAAAATTTCCGGAGCCGACAATCCAATAGAAAATACTGCATATCATTGAGAATACGGTAATAATCAGACTAAATATCAGGTCTTTCAAGAGATAGCTTGTTTGAATATGCGATGATCATTATAACCAATTAGCGGACATTTTGTTGTACGATCCGCAAATCGACCTCCTATCACAACATATTATGAATAGAATTGGCACAATAGCAGAAGATGCTTCTTTGCCTATTCAAGAGGAATCTTTAGGTTTGCAGCCTTCTATGGAACAAAATCTATTGTCAAAACGACTTGAATTGCTTTCTGAGAGTCAGACTATCGGGATGTCGAAGATGAGCAGGGAATTAACCGCTAAAGGTTTCGATGTTATCAATCTTAGTTTAGGTGAGCCCGATTTTATCACTCCTGAGCATATCAGGGAGGCTGCCAAGAAAGCCATCGACGAAGGATATACTTTCTATCCGCCTATTTCAGGTTATGCCGAACTACGCAAAGCTATATCAGATAAATTCAAAAGGGAAAATAATCTTGATCTCAGTCCTGACCAGATAGTGGTTTCAACCGGTGCAAAGCAAAGCATTGCGAATGTTGTGCTGAGTTTGGTTAATCCTGGTGATGAGGTAATCATTCCTTTACCTTATTGGGTAAGTTATATAGAAATTGTAAAACTTGCCGAAGGAAAAACAATCCCGATCAAGGCAAGCATTGAAACGGATTTTAAAATTACTCCGGAACAATTGGAAAAAGCGATCACTCCAAAGACGAAGCTTTTTATTTTTTCTTCCCCTTGCAACCCTACAGGAAGTGTATATACGAAAGAAGAATTAAGAGCATTTGCCGGCATATTTGAAAAACACCCCAACGTGTTTATTCTCTCTGATGAGATCTATGAGCATATTAATTTTTTAGATAAACACCAAAGCATTGCACAGTTTGAAAATATAAAAGATCGTGTGATCGTCGTGAATGGAGTATCAAAAGGCTATGCGATGACCGGATGGCGCATTGGCTACATTGGTGCACCAAAATTCATAGCTGCTGCCTGTGATAAAATACAAGGGCAATTTACTTCAGCTGCATCATCAATTTCACAAAAAGCAGCAGAAGCTGCCATTAGCGGAAATATCAAACCAACAGATGAAATGAAAGCAGCCTTTCATCGTCGGCGCGATCTGGTAATCTCACTGTTAAAAGAAATACCGGGGTTAATCGTTAATGAACCTAAAGGTGCATTTTATGTATTCCCTGACGTGAGTTCGTATTTTGGCAAGAAAGATGGTGAAGATGTTATTAAAAACTCAACAGATTTATGCATGTATTTATTGCATAAAGCACATGTAAGTACAGTTACAGGAGATGCATTCGGATCGCCGGGATGTTTTAGAATATCTTATGCTGCTTCAGACGAAAAGCTCAAAGAGGCAATGAGTAGAATTAAAGTTGCTTTGAGTCAATTAAAGTAGATCTGTAAGGTTTCATATTTCGATTCAATAGTTTCATTGAAAATAATTAAAAATAATTTTGGCAAAAATTAAATCAAGAACTATACCTCAACTTTTTGAAGATTTCAAAAAAGTAAATGTGCTTATCATCGGAGATGTGATGATCGATGCGTATTTATGGGGTAAGGTAGACAGGATTTCGCCTGAAGCTCCTGTTCCCATTGTCTCAGTTACAAAACGCGAAAATCGTCTTGGTGGCGCAGCAAACGTTGCCATAAATATTCAATCACTGGGTGCCACACCGATTTTATGTTCTGTCATTGGAAATGATCTCAACGGGAGAACTTTTATTGAGATCCTCCGGCAAATGAAAATGAGCCCTGATGGATTGGTGCAGAGCCCTGACAGACCGACCACAAAAAAGACAAGAGTTATCGGCAACAATTATCAAATGCTGAGAGTTGACGAAGAAAAAGATGAAGACATCTCAATATCGGACAGAAAAAGACTTGTAGAGCGAATCAGCAATATCCTCGATAAATCTGATATTGATGTGATCGTTATCGAAGATTATGACAAAGGTGTGATCTCAAAGCAGCTTATTGAACAAGTCGTCAAGATAGCCCAGAAGCATAAAATTCCAATAGCCGTTGATCCCAAGAAAAGAAACTTCAACCATTACAAAAACATAACTCTTTTTAAACCAAATCTGAAAGAACTCCGGGAAGGAATGAAACTCGACCTCGAGAAAGGAAATCTGGAAGATATAATTGCAGCGGTTCAAAAAATCAGAAAAGAACATAATTTAGATACTGTATTACTAACACTATCAGAGAGAGGTGTTTTATTGATTGACAATAAGCATGAACAAATTATCCCTGCACATATTAGGAACATTGCAGATGTTTCAGGAGCAGGTGATACAGTTATAGGGGTTGCTGCACTATGCCTTGCACTTAATACCGGATCCGTAAAAATGGCAACTCTGGCAAACCTTGCAGGTGGATTGGTTTGTGAAAAAGTTGGTGTCGTGCCGGTAGAGAGAGAACAACTCATTGCTGAAGCGCAGAACCTGAAACTTATTTGATATGTCCGGCTCAGTTACACCGTATGAGGATAGTAAGCTCAACAAGAAGCAGCAAGTTGCCAAAATGTTTAACAGCATTGCATGGCGCTATGATTTTTTGAATCATTTTCTATCGTTCGGCATTGACAGATACTGGAGAAGAAAAACTATTTCGATGCTGAAAAAACATCAGCCTCAATTAATTCTTGATGTCGCCAGCGGAACAGCCGATCTTGCCATTGCAGCATTGAGACTGAACCCACTGAAAGTTTTCGGAATAGATATCTCTGAAGATATGTTGAAAATCGGGAGAGAAAAAATACGTAAAAAAAATCTGCAACATAAAATCGAGCTTCTCGAATCAGATTCAGAGAAACTTATTTTTGAAGACAATAAATTCGATGCTGTAACCGTTGGCTTTGGGGTACGAAATTTTGAACACCTTGAGATAGGTCTTTCTGAGATGCTTCGTGTTCTGAAGCCTGGAGGCAAAGTAGTTATTCTGGAGTTTTCTAAACCTAAATCAGCATTTATCAAATCTCTTTACTCATTTTATTCGTCAAAAATTTGTCCATGGCTCGGAAATATGATCTCAAAAGATCCTGTAGCTTACACTTATCTGAATAAATCTGTTGAAGCATTTCCTGAAGGAGAAAATTTTGCAACCATATTGAAACAAACCGGTTATAAGGAAGTTGCTATCAAAACACTTACTTTCGGAATTGCAACCATTTATACCGGAATAAAATAAAAATGAAACAACACAATAGCAGGAGTATGTTTAAGAGAATTTGCAAGACCTGCCTTCTTGCTCTTGCTATGTTTCTATTTCTGTTTATCAAAAATTGTGATGCGCAACTCAATCGTGTTCCAATCAATCTTCCAAAATATGATAAACAAAAAATTCATTTTGGATTTACCCTTGGGTTAAACAACAGCACTTTCAGGGTATTGAAAGTTGCAGATTTTAAAACGCAGGATTCAATTTACAGTATAGAACCGCAAGGTGTAATCGGATTAAATCTAGGGATAGTGAGCAATCTTAGATTAGGGGAGCATTGGGATCTTCGTTTCATACCGGCTTTGTCATTTGCACAAAGAAATCTGGAATACTCATTCAATTATGGTGGTGGCTCGGGGGATTTCATTACAAAAACCATTGAATCCACTTACTTGGAATTTCCACTTAACTTGAAATTCAAATCAGACAGAGTCAACAATTACAGAGTATATGTAGTTGCCGGGGGGCATTACTCGATGGATATGATCTCTCAGGCAAAAGTTCTTAACAAGGATAAGGATATCGTGAAGCTTGAAAAATATGACTACGGATATGAAATTGGTGTTGGATTCGACTTTTACATGACCTACTTTAAATTTTCTCCGGAGATAAAAATGTTTAACGGATTAAATAATTTGCTGGTTGAAGAAAACACTCCATTTGCTAAGTCCATTTCAGGACTAAAGTCAAAAGTGTTTTTAGTTTCATTTACATTTGAATAAACAGCCGCTAATCAAATAGCGTTAACTTCATGGTCAAACAACTCGAGCTTGTCCTTCTTCCCGAAGAGGCGGCAGACGAAGCTAAAGTATTCAGGAAGGCATGTGTCGAACTAAAGATTCCGCCATCAAGGATCAAGGCGCTTAATATTTTAAAACGATCTATTGATGCCAGAGCGAACATCGTCAAGATTCGTCTGCAAACTGAAATATTTATCGATGAAGCACCGTCTCCAAAACCCGGACCTGAAACACTTTTTCATTTTGACAAAGATGTTTCCGGAAAACCTGAAGTACTCATAATAGGATTCGGACCTGCAGGAATGTTTGCCGCACTTCGGCTGATAGAACTTGGCTACAAACCAATCGTTATTGAACGAGGCAAAGATGTTCGTAAGAGGCGCCGTGATCTGGCTGCCATTAACAAAGATGGAAAAGTAGATCCTGACTCAAATTATTGTTTTGGTGAAGGAGGTGCGGGAACATATTCGGATGGAAAATTATACACCAGATCAGGGAAACGTGGTGACATCAGAAGGATCCTCAATATACTGGTAATGCATGGTGCCGAACCGGATATTCTTATTGACGCTCATCCACATATTGGCACTAACAAATTGCCGAAGGTAGTACAGGCAATTCGTGAGACTATAATACAAGCCGGTGGAGAAATACATTTTGAAACCAGAATGACCGATATTATTCTCATAAAAAACGAGATTAGTGGGATATTAGTTGAAAATGTTAATACCTCTGAACAGAATGAAATAAATGCCAAATGTCTTATTCTGGCAACCGGTCATTCTGCAAGAGATATTTTCGAATTGCTCGAAAAGAAGAAAATCAGAATCGAACGAAAACCATTCGCACTGGGAGTAAGAATAGAGCATCCACAAAGTATTATAGATACTGTTCAATACCATTGTACAAGTCGCAACCCTTACCTCCCACCTGCCAGTTATTCTCTTGCTGCACAAGTTGGCAATCGTGGCGTGTATTCCTTTTGTATGTGTCCGGGTGGGATCATAGCCCCTGCATCGACCAGAGAAAATGAAATTGTAGTCAATGGCTGGTCACCATCAAAGCGCAACAACCCTTTTGCCAACTCAGGTATGGTGGTAAGTGTGGGAGAAAAAGATTTTATACCATTCTCAAAACACGGGGAACTTGCTGCCATGAAATTTCAAGAACTGGTAGAACAAAAAGCGTATCTTTCAGGAGGCGGAAAGCTCAAAGCTCCGGCGCAGAGGTTGGTAGACTTTGTCGACAATAAACTTTCTGCAACATTACCTAATTGCTCATATATACCCGGACTCAGCTCAGTGCACCTAAATGATACCTTACCCTCGGAAGTCAGTGCTGCACTTCGTCAGGGCTTGAAAGAATTCGGAAAAAAAATGAAGAGCTATTATACTAATGAAGCAGTGCTTGTCGCAACCGAATCCAGAACATCTTCGCCTGTTCGCATTCCGCGTGACAAAGAAACTTTACAGCATCCTCAGGTAAAGGGCCTCTTTCCATGTGCAGAAGGTGCAGGTTATGCAGGAGGCATAGTGTCAGCTGCCATGGATGGAGAACGATGCGCTGAAGCTATCAACAATCTGAACTGATCGAAATGCGATTTATATTTCTACTTGCATTTAAAATTTTAGGCTGGAAAGTTTCCGGTGATGTGCCGAGGAACATTAATAAATATATCATCATTGTTGCTCCTCATACCAGCAACTGGGATTTCCCCATCGGCGTGGCAGTTCGTAGCATCATGAAATTCAAATCGAATTTTCTGGGAAAAAAAGAATTGTTCGAATCCAGACTTGGATGGCTTTTTAAAAAACTAGGCGGTTTCCCAGTCGACCGCAGTAAGTCAACCAACATGGTTGATGAAGTAGCCGGGATCATCGCCAGAGAAGATCATTTCGTAGTAGCTATAGCTCCCGAAGGCACCCGAAAAAAAACTGAACGATGGAAAACCGGATTTTATTACATCGCTTCAAAGGCAGGAATCCCGATAGTAATGGCCGGCATCGACTACAAGAGAAAAACTGTCTTTTTTGCCGAACCTTTTTATACTTGTGGAGATTTAGAAAAGGATGCCATCATTATGCAGGACTTTTACAAAGACAAAGTGGGAAAGAACGGAATGGCTGCTCCTGTTCTTTAATTTTATATTCCAAGGAAATTTATTTTAGCAGAGTTACTCAATCCGATATAATTCTATCCGGAGATCCTCCGCCTGAATTCTGCACAGGCAATTCCAGCAGCAATAGCTACATTCAAAGAATCCGGCCTTGCTTCTCTTTCATTTCCGTATGAAGGAATCCTTATTGCGTTTGAAACTTCTGCCTTAACCAATTCTGAAAGTCCCGCTGCTTCATTACCAAAAACTAAAAATGCGCGGTTCTCCAATTTGCTTTCGAAAATATTTTCTCCGTCCATTAAGGTTCCATACACAGGAAAATGCAATACCTCTTTATTGAGCCTGAACAATTCTTCAAGATCCATATAATAAATAGCCGTTCTAAATAAAGATCCCATACTTGCCTGTACCACTTTGGGATTATAACATTCAGTAGTTTTCTCGGAAGCTACAATATGTTTTATTCCAAACCAGTGTGCAATTCTAATGATTGTACCCAAATTTCCCGGGTCCTGAACATCGTCAAGGACAAGAACTAACTGCTCCCTGAAATCGGTAATATCAAACCGAAATTCCCGTTGATGAACGACAGCCAGGATGCCCTGCGGTGCCGTCTGCGGACTGATTCGATCCATATCATCTGAACTCACTTCGAGGTGCTCACCACTGTACTTCTCCTTAATTAATGTCCGCAGTTCCTGTCCGACAGAATCAGTAGTACAAAGCAATCTTATATTCCAGTCAGATGAAAGCAAATCCGCAACGGTCTTATCTCCTTCGGCAAGAAATAATTTTTCATTTCTTCTTGCCTTCTTCTGGTGTAAAGCAATAATATTTTTAATTTGTTGCTTGCTGATCATAAAACCTAAGCCTTACTTAATTCAAATACTGTAATTTCAGGCAAGATACCAACTCTACCCGGATAGGCCAGAAAACCTAGTCCCCTGTTCACATACAGGTACTGCGATCCTTTTTGATAAAGGTCTGCCCATTGCTTATAGACATACTGAACAGGACTCCATTTGAATCCCGGAATGTCAACTCCAAATTGCATTCCATGAGTATGTCCGCTAAGTGTCAGGTTGATGTATCTATACTTTTCGGTAACCTCGGCATCCCAATGAGAAGGATCATGAGAAAGTAAAATATTAAAAGCAGCAGGCTCCATGTGCTTTGTGGAGGCGTTCATATCACCATACTTTTGAAAATTCATTCTGGAACTCCAGTTCTCTACTCCGATCAGTCCAATTTTTTCACCATTGCGTTCAAGAAAAGTATGATCATTCAGCAAAAGATTCCAACCTACCTCTTTTTGAAATGCTTTTAATGATTGTAAATTATTAATTTTGTCTTCTATACTTTCCCACTTGTGATAATCTCCATAATCATGATTTCCGAAAACGGAATGAACTCCGAGTGGAGCTTTCATGGATGAAAAAATATCACGGTAAGGAAGAGCTTCGGTGTGAAGGTTATTTACCAGGTCTCCGGTAACAAAAATTGCCTCCGGTTTTTCCTTCATGATAAGATCAACAGCCGTTTTTAGATGATCAGTACTCATGAAACTCCCCGTATGCAGATCAGAGATCTGGACAAATCTAAAGCCTTCAAATCCATTCGGCAGAGAGGGAATTTTTAATTTCACCCTTCTTACTTTATAGTCATATGCACCTCCAATCATCCCATAAATCATGGAAACAAATGGTATAGCACCTACAAAAAAACCAAGCTTAACCAGAAAATCAATGCGAGAGATACGAATTGTCGGAGATGTTGTATTTGATTGATCTGTACTAATTTTTTTACCCACCCAGGTACCGATCCAGCGTATAAGGCGAAGGATATCATCAAGAATTAAAAACAGTAAAACAAATAACTTAGAAAGGTAGATGATTACAACCATCGAGAAAGTGATTGTGCGTAACATTTTAGGCCAGCTTTGCCAGTCGACAAACTGTGCAATTACAATTGGAGTTATAGACAAAAGTGTAATTGACCAGAATCCAATTCCAAGCCATCTTTGAGTTTGCATGGACTTGTGATGCATCAGGAAGCGAACCCCTTGAAATACATACAGATCAATGGCAAGCAGTATTAAAATTAAAATAATTATTCTGGAAGGCATGAGTGAGTTAAGATTTACCAGGAGGAAAACACAATTAAACACTTAAGGTGAAGAATTGTTCAAGTAGTTTTTTTGGGGTCAAGGATTCAAGCGAAAAATTTTCCACTTCCCTGAGCCGAGTTTTTTGTAAACAATTCTATCATGTAGTCGGCTTTGTCTTCCCTGCCAGAATTCTATCCATGTCGGTTTCACTACATAGCCACCCCAATATGAAGGTCGCGGAACGATCTTCCCTTTGTATTTTTTTTCGATCTTCTCGAGTCTTAGCAGCAGTTCCTTACGGTTGTTTAATTCTTCACTCTGCTGAGATGCCCATGCACCAAGCTGGCTTTCCCTTGGACGGGAATGAAAATATTCGGTAGAATCTTTTGCCGGTAATTTTGAGATCGATCCATGAATACGAACTTGTCTTCCGACTTCAGGCCAATAAAAGTTCAGGCATACTTTTGTACGTGACTCCACATCCTTTCCTTTCTTGCTATGATAATTTGTAAAGAACGAAAAGCCTTTAGCAGATACATCCCGCAGCAGAACAACTCTTGCATCCGGCTGACCTTCATCATTGACCGTGGCCAATGTCATTGCATTGGGTTCCTGAATTTTAGCTTTTAAAGCGTCAGACATCCATTTTTCAAATTGCCTGAAAGGACTTGATGAAACATCTTTACGATCGAATGATCTTGAAAAAAAATCTGTCCGTAAATTCTTTATTGTCAGGCGTAGTTTACTCATAGGATAATTTTTTGTGCTAGGAATTTATGCAAACAGGCTGGATTTCGGGAAAGGGATAAAATTAATCATTCTGAAAGATGTAGCCATAAAAAGACAGAAATTGGTCTAAAATACCCCTTTTGGGTGACTATTAGTCTGAATATGAGATTTGGCCTCCATTAAACGCTGTAAGTTTTGAAGGAATTCTTGATAAACAATGTCCCTTTTTTGGGGTAAAATACATACATAAACAAACACCTGTATCAGGCGTTTTACTTAAGTCTCTTTATGAGTCAAAAAAGTAAAATGCCGGTCATCTTAAACATGAAACATGAGAAGATCTGTACATCTAGAACCGGAAGTCGGGCGTATATTGGTTTCAGAACCGTTTCTCCTTGACTCCTACTTTAAAAGATCAGTCATTCTGCTTGGGGAACATGGAATGGAAGGAAGCGTTGGTTTTATTCTAAACAAGCCTACGGATCTGACCTTAAATGATGCCCTGGAAGACTTTCCACCCTTTGATATGCCTTTGTATTTCGGCGGCCCTGTCCAAACGGATACAATACATTTCCTACATACGCTAGGGGATAAACTTGAAGGAAGCAAAATGATTCTACCCGGTATTTACTGGGGCGGAAGTCTTGAGATGTTGAAATTATTGATTGACACCAATCAAATTAATAAATCAGAGATAAGATTTTTTGCAGGATATAGTGGCTGGGAACCTAGTCAGCTTGATGCAGAATTAAAAGGACGCACCTGGCTGGTTTCAAAGTGTAAAAAAGACTTTGCCTTTTCGACACAACCGGAAGAGCTATGGGGACAAGTCTTAAGAACGATGGGAAGTCAGTATGCAATACTGGCAAATTTTCCTGAAGACCCAAGCCTCAATTAATTCGATCCAATAAAAGAAAAAAGCTCTTCAGAAATTCTGAAGAGCTTTTTCATTGTGGAGCTGGCGGGATTTGAACCCGCGTCCAGACAAGCAATCAATAAACTTTCTACATGCTTAGTGTTATTTTATTGTCGGCCTTTAGACTTCGTAACACGCGCTATCTAAAAACGTAGTTCAAGTGGACTTACCTGCAACATTAGAACCCTGTTGCATAGCACTTACCATATGATACCCCTGATGAGAAAACGGGTAAGCAGGTCTCCCCGGGATAGAAAGCAGATTAATCTTGGATTAAGCGGCTAACGCGTAGTCAGTGTTGCCAGTTAGGCTGTTGAAAGCATTGTTTAACGAGAATGCTAACCGCGCTCGGCATGCTTACTTATCAATTTCACAAGCTGTCAATTCCTGTCAGCCCCGAAGACTGCAAAGGTACGAAAAAAGAAGATATTGTTTTAGAGTTGCTTGTATCCGCGGAATGACAAATCCTCAGGCAGCAAGGACCCGGTGATCTAAAGTTTAACAAAAGAAATTGCATCTCCTCCATTCAGCCTGACCAAGTATACACCTGCATTCAGATTAGTCAGATCTACCGAGTACACTTCATCTTTGGTCTCTAAAATTAGTCTTCCTGTAAGGTCATAAATAGAAATCTGTGATGCTGTTACAATATTCAATACCGAGCCTTTGAGAGGATTAGGAAATATGCTTTTTGTAAAAATGCTTTCATTTGGATCCCATCTAAATACTGCAGTACGGCTAATATCACTCTGCAAATCCAATATAAGATTTGGATTTGTCTCCCCTGTCTCGGCCCACATAAAAAATTTATAGCCTGAATATGGCTGCGCAGAAACACTGACAGGAACATTTTCAAAGTAAGTTCCTTTCCAAGGATAAACTTGCGTATCAACTCCGGGCAAAGCTTGATTAATTTTTAAGCTATTAACCTGAATAGTTCCCATTGCACGATCGCTGACATCAACTATAAGCTCATGCTGATCAGGAACGTTGAATCTGGTCATGATTTGATCACGTTGATGAATGGGGCGTTCTGTAGCAAAAAGTCTAAATCTGTCGAGGGTTTGTTCCCATAAAGACTTGTTTAATGGTGTCCCCCAGCGTGCTATGTGTTCTTCGATTTCCGGATCAAGAAGATCCTGATAATAATTGATACGTCTGATGAAATGATTTGTTGAGAAATTAGAATTCAGCAGATCAGCAAAGCGGTTGATGAAATTTAATCTGAACTCATTTGAAGTAAGAAGTCTCTTCAGCAATGAGTCTTTCATCATATAAATTATGGCACCAAGATTATCATCAGCAGGATTGTTGAGACCACTATCAAAATCATTGGCCATCCATCTCCACCTGCCATCAAAAGCTTCCGCTACACCGGGCCCCGGGTGTCCGTTTCTCAATTTCCAATAGGAAGTGTTGTGATCTGTATTTTGCTTGTTGGCAAAAACTGTAGCTGCCCAATAATCTATAAAATTGTCAATATCCATCAACTCTTTTACCAGATCATAATTCGCAGGAATATTCAAATCGTTTTGCAGGATGAAATTTCTTAGATTATAGAATTCCTGCACGTCACCATCAAATCCTTCAACAATCTGAAAAGGCCCATCGAAATTATCTTCCATCATGATCACGCTATCCGGATTAACACCGTAAGAAAATTCCAGACCCCTTTTATCGTTCAGCTCTCTGATATTATGAAGACCCCAATATTCACCATTGAGAAAAACAACCGTAGGATTTCCTGCCTGATACTTAAGATCAAGTTTATCAAACAAACTTTGACAAAGCATATCCAGACACATTGTATTTATATCCCAACCCCATTCACTTCCTGCATTTCTGAGGACAAATCTCTTATATTTATTTTGTACTATTTTGGTGCCGGGCTTCAGCAGTCCGGGAAAAAGTTCATAGTCAAATTCATTTTGTTCATCATATTCAGAGCGCGCAAAAATCGTTAAAGCCTTTTGTCCCAGGCTGCGGATCCATTCACCGCGAATACGAAAACCAATGTTCTTAGAAAATTCATTTCTTCCGTTTGGACTAAAATACTCAATGTGTCCCGGTTTTTCGTTGGCTCTGCCCTTTCTTTCATAATTACCTGTGAAAGAGTATCCCGTGAAGTCAACACCCGGAATATACACTCCTGAATAGAAATCAAAAAGATTTTTAGGATCTGTTACCAGAGAAGTGACGGGTAAAGTATACCGGCCATTCAACATTTGCGAATCAACAAAATAACTTTTAGTGACCGTTGGTCCAAGTCCTACGCCCGGGCGATAAATCCTGGCCTTTACAACATTTGCTTTTTTGATGGCACCACCAGGCTTATACCAAATTGCAGGATTGGGTCCGTTCTGCCATACAGGAGCTGTTCGTATGTATGAATAGGGTTGTTTGGGACCATTGCTTGCAGTAATGTTTTGTTCTGCTTGACCTGCGGGGATCGAATCAGAAGCTAATCGAATGGGTGAAGAGTACAGGAGGCTGCGATCACTCGGATCAGATCCATCAAGGGAATAATAAATAATATCCCCCGCTTGTGAACTGAGTGTTAAATTTATTTCTGAATTATAATAACCGGCAGGAACTGAAAAGTCAGGTAAATAGCTATCATTTAATAAAGGTGAAATCGTAAAGGGAATATAATTTTCTGATTGAATAGCCGGATTAATATCAGCGCTGATTTTTATCTTACACCGTGTGGAATAAATTGCCGGAACATACCAAGTGTATTGTCTTAATGAAGCATCAATGCCGGTTGCTATTGTTTGCCAATTATCTCCCATATCATCCGAAAACAACAAACTTACCGTTCCGGGCAATGAGTCGCAGGACCAGCTCAGGTTAACGGTATCTCCTGCGGAATAAACACTGATTGAGTTTGGAACTCCAAGCTGGAGCTTCGGCATCACAGGAATTTCTGTTCCTACAGGAAAATAAGCCCCGATAGTCATTTCATTCAAGCCTGCAGCAATGCAAGGAGAGTATTCCCTCAATTGATAATTCCTGTTTACCGGATCAACAAACATTGGATCCGAATTGAAATTATAATTCAATGTGTCATACACAGCATCCTCATAGTTACTATACCTTACTTCGATTGTTGAAGTACTGTTTAAATAAAAAGATGAAGCATTATCCCGAAAAATATTATTGTAGGTATAGCCATGACCACCTCCAAGACCCGGATTCTTTTCAACAAGCTCGATTGCAAAATCATTGTTTACAAATGTGTTGTTATAAATTCTGCCATAGGAATTATCCTTTACTGCTATACCGGCACCACAATTATAGAACAGGCAACCTTCCACACTCACTTCCTGTGCGCCTTCACCAATTGATACACCTTTATCGGATATATCATGGACCAAACACTGTTGCACAAGACCAATTGACCCATTGCCCATAAAATCAACCTTGCCAAAGTCTATTGCGTCGATGTTCGTTCCTTTACCATAACGAAAAACTGAACGGCGTAGAATGGTGGCTGAAGGAGAATTATCGAAATCAATACCATCAGCAGTCATAAATTGAAAAATACAATCTTCAATCAATGCAGGAGAGCTGATTATATTTACTTCATAATAATTGCTGATAATACTTCGTCGCATTTGAAAATCGGCAGCATTCTCTGCTCTGATGATTGGGATATCTCCGACAAAATAATGCATGAATGAACAGTCTTCAAGTATTGCTCTTGCATTTGAAATGATGTTAAGGTGACCTCCCTGTATGCTCACGTGATCCATCTCCAATGTTGCATTGGAACCTTCAGCTTCAATTTTTCCCCAATAAGTACCGGCGACTGAAGACTTGATTTCAATTCCGGAATGCATGCTTCCGGAAAAAATCAGACTCGAACCGGATCTGCCGATGATGGACACACCTTCTGACATAATCAATGTTGCACCATCAAGAAATGTCAGGGATGTTCCGGAAGAAACGACCACATCCGCAGTGACATTTATTTTTCCTGCCAAAACAGTATTAGCAGTGATGTTTCCACTCAGGTTAATGGCTGTTGCAACAAATGAAAAAATGAGAGTAAAAAAAGTCGAGAGTATTAATCTTATCATCTACCATAAGTTATTGCTGAAATTCAACTGAACATCAGCATTATATATCATGGCAAGTTAAAATAAGTTTACATATTAATAAAGTTTTCTTAATGATTGGATAAAATAAAGATTTATAATTACAACCGGTTCATTAAAAATTCTTGAAAATGAACATATTCCGAATCCATTTTGATTGAAACTTTTCTTTTTTCCTGTAAGGAGGCCAATGTTTCGGGAAGTGTAACTTTGCATTTCAGGGTTTCTTCAACAACGTCAATAAATTTTGACGGATGAGCAGTTTCCAAAAATATTCCAAAGAAGTTCTGACGAATTTTCTCTTTGTATTTTTCCAATCCTAAATAGCCAACCGCCCCATGAGGATCCAGAGTATAGGACTTTTCTAAGAAAACTCTATTCATTGCATCCCTGGTCTCGGAATCATTGAAAGAATAGGCTGATAAACTTTTACTCATTTCTATACTTGAATTATTGAAAAGGTCCAACATCCTCACAAAATTAGATGGGTTTCCTACATCCATAGCATTTGAAATGGTTGCTTTAGTCTCATGGGCTTCGAAATTTCCGCTATGCAAAAAGCGTACGACGCTATCATTTACATTCGTTGAGGCGATGAAATGACGAACAGGCAGGCCCATCCGCTGGGCAAACAGTCCTGCAGTGAGGTTCCCAAAATTTCCACTGGGCACGGAAAAAATTATATCAGTCCTTGCTCCGGCTTGCCGGAATGCATCGATATAATAAAAACATTGTGGAAGTAGTCTGGCTATATTGATACTATTTGCCGAACTAAGCCTGTACGATCCGCGAAGAGATGTATCCAAAAAAGCAGTTTTAACCATTCTCTGACAGTCATCAAAAGATCCATTTACTTCAAGTGCCGTGATGTTCCCACCTAAAGTAGTCAGTTGTTTTTCCTGAAGTCCACTTACCTTTCCTGAAGGATAGAGAATAATTACTTCTATCCCTTCTACCCCGAAGAATCCATTTGCAACTGCACTTCCCGTATCGCCTGAAGTTGCAACCAGTATCGTGAGCTTATCTCTTTTATCTCTGTTTAGCCATGCCATCACGCGTGCCATAAACCTTGCACCTACGTCTTTAAATGCAAGAGTAGGTCCATGAAAGAGCTCAAGAACGGCTGTGTCTGCCTCAATCTGCTTCAAAGGCACCGGAAAGTTTACTGATTCACGTGCGATCTCATCAATGACAAGATCAGGGATATCTCCGGCGAGAAAAGTTCTGCTTACTTCTGAAGCGATATCCTGAAATGAAAGTTCTGTAATATTCTTAAAAAACTCTTGCGGCATGAGTGGAAAATACTCAGGCATAAAAAGTCCATTGTCTTCCGGAAGGCTCTTAAGAACTGCTTCCTCCAAGCTATAAAAAGTGCTTTTGTTCTGAGTAGAATAGAATTTCATGTAAATTATTAATCAAGAAATGACTTGTACGCCTTTAGTATTGACTTTCGAATAAAATGTTTGTGAACTAATATTGTTCCGTGTATAAAAGGATTTCATTGCCCTTGCCAGTTTTTTTGCAATTACTTCACCTTCACAAAGTGCAAAAACAGATGGTCCTGACCCGCTGATACTACATGCAAGGGCACCGGACTTCAATGCCATTCCTTTTAATTCGTTGAAATGTGGTAATAACCTGGCCCTTGGCGGTTCTGCGACATGATCATGAACTGCTCTTCCGATGAGTGAATAATCAGATTCATATAAGCCTGCCGTTAGTGCTGCAGTATTTGCCCATTGGGCGATTCCGGTCTTCAAGGGGATCTGTTTAGGTAGTACAGCCCTTGCATCACGTGTAAGTACCACGACTTTTGGATGCACCAGAACGACAAAAAGATTCTTCGGCACAGGAAGTGAAATGATCTCCAGTGGATCATAAGATCTGATGAGTATGATCCCGCCCAACATACAGGGAGCAACGTTGTCAGCATGAGCTGAGCCACAGGCAATCCTCTCACCTTCCATGGCAAAAGGCACCAAATCTTTTCTGCTGAAAGGTCGACCCATCAGTTCATTCAAGGCAAAAACACCCGCTACCGAACTGGCTGCACTTGATCCGAGTCCGCTTCCTAATGGCATATTCTTGTTGAGGATGATATCAGCTCCAATTTTCTTATTGAGATGCTTCAACATATTGATCATTGAAACAGAGACAGTATTTTTTTGGGGATCAAGTGTTAATTTACCATCGTCTCCGGTAATTTTAATAATCTTTAAAAGCCCTGAATCATTAAGCCTGACTTCCACAGCATCTCCGGGCTCGGCAACCGATAGTCCCATGACATCAAAGCCGCAGCCAAGATTGGCAACGGTAGCCGGAGCAAATACCTTAATGATCTTACCGGTCTTTTTCATTTAATAATTTTTACGCTTTGTTTTTAGGATAAGAATTTTTCTCATTCAAAATATTTTCCCAGACTGATAATCTCAGCAAATACACCTGCAGCCGTTACCTCCGCTCCTGCACCCGGACCTTTTACAACCAATGGTCTTTCATTGTACCTTTCTGTGGTGAAGGATACTATATTATCGCTTCCATCAAGATTATAAAATGGGTGTTTTGAGTCTACTTGCAATAACTTTATCGATGCCTTTCCTTTTTCGAGAGATGCGATAAAGCGTAATACCTTTTGTTGCTTTTCGGCATCTTTTCTCATAGTCTCAAAGATCTTATTGTTCTTCTTCAACTCCGAGAAAAATTGGTCAACTGTCTTGGCTTTCACACAGGACTGAGGTAATATTTGTTGGATCACTATATCCTTTAATTCCATCTCTATGCCGGTCTCACGTGCAAGGATAAGAAGTTTTCGTGCGACATCCATTCCGCTAAGGTCTACTCGCGGATCAGGTTCTGTATAGCCTTTCTTTTGTGCTTCAAGGACTATTTCGCTAAAATTCACCCCTGCTTTAAAATTATTGAAAATAAAAGATAGGGTACCGGATAACACTGCCTCTATACGAATAATTCTATCTCCACTATTTAGCAGGTCAGTTAAAGTGTTGATCACAGGTAAACCGGCACCAACATTAGTTTCATACAGCATTCGCACATTTCGTCGTTTTGCAATATCACGAAGGTTGCGGTAAGAAGACATCTTACCACTGTTTGCTATTTTATTTGGTGTTACTATAGAAATACTGTGATCTAAGATGGTTGCATAATGCTTTACAATTTCTTCGTTTGAGGTACAATCAACAAATACACTTTGGGCTAGATTCATATCATTCATCATAGTGATGTATTTGGTGATATCCATCTTATCCGGTGACTTGTTCAGCTGATCCATAGCTGATGAAAGCGAAAAACCATCAGCATTGAAGATCATCTTTTTACTATTAGCCATACCCACAACTACGACCTCCAATGATCGGGAAGAACGAAGATATGCTTTGTGACTTTCGATCTGTCTCATCAAGGTTTTTCCTATCAGACCGGTGCCCACGAGGAAGACAGATAAGGTCTTCACATCAGACAAGAAGAAAGCCTGATGCAAGGAATTCAATGCCTTATTCAAATCAACTCTGTGTATGACCACAGATATATTCAGTTCGGAAGAACCTTGAGCCGTAGCAACAGCACTTATACCATTTTTTCCGAAGGATTGGAAAAGCTTCCCGCTAACGCCCGGTGTATTACGCATATTCTCCCCGATGACAGCGATGATACTCAGCTTCTCTTCCACCCGGACCTTTTCGATCTGCTTCGCTCTAATCTCAAGGGAAAAAGTCTCTTCTATGGCATTTTTAGCTATGATGGCATCAGAAGGCTTCACTGCAAAACTGATCGTATGCTCAGATGAACCCTGAGTAATTAATATCACATTGACTTTTGATTGCGCCAAAGCGCTAAAGAGTCTTGCAGATATACCTGCAACACCAACCATACCTGAACCTTGTAATGTTAAAAGTGAAATTTCATCTATGGAAGAAATACCCTTGATCAAAAAATCACTACCATCAGAATTCTTTGAGATTAATGTGCCAACTGCATCAGGGTTAAATGTATTTTTTATCCTTAAAGGAATTCCTTTGTCTAATGCGGGTTGTATTGTTGGCGGGTGAATTACTTTTGCTCCGAAATGAGACATTTCCATTGCCTCTTCATAGGTCATTGTAGGAACAGAGAAGGCCTTTTTTACTTTTCTTGGATCGGCAGTCATCACACCATCGACATCTGTCCAGATCTGTATCTCGTAAGCATCCAGCGCCGCTCCAAAGATTGCGGCTGTGTAGTCAGATCCTCCGCGACCAAGTGTGATCATATCTTTTTTAGAAGTAGAGGCAATGAAACCTGTGATTACCTCTACAGATTTTGACTTGCTGAAATATTCCCTGATTGCTTTGTTGGTGATAGAGAAATTTACTCTTGCTGATCCAAAACTCTCATCAGTAGAGATAAGCGTGCGTGCATCAAGGAAAGATGATCTTAATCTGACCGAATTAAAGTAATGAGTAATAATTTTTGCAGACAATATTTCTCCATGTCCGCTTATAAAATCTAATGTCCGGGACGACAATTCACGCACGAGAAATACTCCGTGTAATATGTCATGCAATTCAGCGAATACATCTTCTATGAAATCATGAAGTACTTTATCTTTTCTAAGTCCTAGTTCCTGAATGGCATGAACATGTCTTTCACGGATCTTATGAAACTTTTCAAGGTACTCCTCATCCCTAGCTGCTGCCAGTTTTGACATTATGATCAGATCGTCGGTGACACCACCAAATGCCGAAAAAACGACACCACATTTTTTATTCTTTCTGTGCAGCGAAGCAACAATTTCGGCAACAGCCTTCACTCGTTTCGGTGTTGAAACAGAAGAACCACCAAATTTTATAATTAGCATATATGTTTATTAACTCTAGAAAGATACGCTGATCAAGCTAAAATGTTCAACTTTTTTAAGCTGACAACCAATTAAATACCAGCTCTTTACCATATTCTGTAAGAATGGACTCAGGATGAAACTGAATTCCCCACACAGGTAAAGCAACATGCCTGATTGCCATTATGTTTCCCTGGTCATCACCGGCGGTGACAGTTAATTCTTTCGGTAAGGTATCAGGGTCAATTACCCAGGAATGATATCTTCCGCTCCTGAATACTTTGGGGATATCTTTGAAGAGTGGATCATCGATTTTCAGAACATTTGTGTTCAAACTCTGACCATGACAAACAGCCTCAAGATTCTTCAGTCCTGCTCCGCAGACTTGTGCAATAGCCTGATGCCCCAGACATACTCCCAGAACCTTTGTACTTTGAATAGCCATTTCTGTCGCCGCCATCAGCTCTTTCGATTCGGCAGGCAAGCCGGGACCGGGAGAAAGAATAATGGCATTAAAGTCATTTATAATATCAAGGGATACCTCATCATTCCTCAAGACAGTTACATCAGCATTATCATACTGCTCCAGAATATGAAACAAGTTGAAGGTAAATGAATCGTAGTTATCAATCAGGAGTATCTTCATGAATGAAATAAATGTTTAATCCTGATAAGAATCATTGTTCATTAAAAAATTGTTTGTTGCTTTGTTCATTATTAAAACCAAAGATATATGAAATCCATCATACGTACATCTGCAGCACCTGCTCCTATTGGCCCTTATTCACAAGCTGTTAAAGCCGGAAACCTTCTCTTTGTTTCCGGACAAATCGCCTTAGACCCTTCGACAGGCGAGCTAATCAATACAGATATTAAAGCAGAAACCGGGAGAGTCATGATGAATCTTTCTGCCATACTTAAAGAAGCAGGTATGGATTTCAATTCAGTTGTAAAGAGCAGCATTTTTTTAAAAGACATGAATGACTTCGGCAAAGTAAACGAAGTTTATGGAGAATTTTTCAAAGAAAACCCTCCGGCTCGAGAGACTGTGCAGGTTAGTCGTTTACCTAAGGATGTCAATGTTGAAATATCGGTGATCGCTATAGGTTAAATTCAAAAGGCTCAGGGATAGAAATCCTGCTTTGTCCATGCTTTGAAATTGCGCTGTTCATCAGGACTTGCGTTTTTCTTTCTCCTGATCTTATATATCGGATAAAATTCTTTGTTGTTCCTTGACAGTACTACATCTTTGAGTTTCTTCATTGGATTAATCAAAGTGAGAACTATTTTCTTATCTGAAAACTGTGATAAGAGTTCTTCAAGATTATTTTTAACTGCAATTTCGTTGACAGCTACAATTTCATCTTCTCTGCCTATTCCCGACTTTTCTGCCGGTGAATCAGGAGCCAGACTCGACACTTTTGTCATAGTATCCCCACTCTTTATCCTGAAACCATAATCTCTTTCGCTCACATTCGGATTTGATGCTCGCTGTAATTCACAGCCAACAAAGTTTAGACAGTCGGCAAGGAATTTTTCATCATCCTCTACTCCATAAATATAATCCATAAAAAATTCGATCAATGATTCACCTGCCATTTGATTCACGATCTCCATGTAATCATGCTCCGTATATCCGATATTTGCCTTGGCAAAATCATTATATAATGTCCGCATTACATCATCCAATGAATTTTTGTTATTTGACTTGGCTCTGATAAGCAAGTCTGTCATCATTGCAGTAAGACAACCTTCATCATAGATAGAGGTTTTTCGATTGGGGACACCGGGGACATAGCCATCTATCCAGGTATCAAATGATGAATCGGCAACAGAAAGATTGAAGCGCCCATAATTATCAAAATGTTTTTGGAGTCTTGCTTCAACTTCGATAAAAAACTGATCTATCGAATATACACCGCACCTTGCAAGGATAAGGTCGCCATAATAAGTTGTGACGCCTTCGTATACAAAGCCAAGACGTGAATAATTTTCTTTCGAATAATCATATGGTAACATGTCTGCCGGACGAATGGCTTTTACATTCCAGACATGAAAAAGTTCATGTGAAGCAACGCCGATAAAATCAGTATACAAAGGATAATCCATCAGCTGATGCCCCGGGCCGAGGGCCAAAACTGTAGACCTAAGATGTTCTACACCATGGTACAATTTTGATGGTGACACCTGAACTAAAAAATGGTATTCAGAAACGGGAAAGTCCCCCATCATTTTAAGTTGCTCATCTGAAAATGCTAAAAAATCTTTGAGGAGCTTCTTCCAGTCCGGGCTCACGCTACCCTGAAACCAGATATGAAAAAGTATTCCGTGCGACGTATAGCTATTATGCCGTAAGGTAGTGCTTGCAATCAATGGTGAATCTACCAGTTCATGATAATCAATTGCGCTGTATTTGAAACCCCCATCATGCTTTAAGGAGGTAGCTACTTTATAATTTGAAGGAATCTCCAATTCTACATTACAGACCTCATGCATACGCTCTCTAAGAAACAGAAGGCAATGAATCGGGTTGATGTACAATTGATCTTCATCCAGCCAGCAACTTCCGGCGTCTAATTGAGAAGCAAAATAAGTATACCGCACAATTGCAGACTTTGAACCATTGAGATTAACAGACCATGCATCCTTTGATATTTTCCTAAAAGCAAGCGGAACATCATTCTCATCATGAATATCGAAGGAGCCTATGTTTTTCGAAAAATTACCGATCTCATAACGGCCGGGACGCCATGAAGGAAGTCTGAGAATTATTTGATTTTCATCACGGCATTCAATGTTCATGACAATATTTAGAAAATGACTTGACGGTTTCGGAGCTGATATTTTATAATTCATATTGATTAATGATTTAAGATATGGCGAAAAATTAAGTTCGAAAATATGAACACAAATATCTATATAATTCTCAACTATGAGTGGTCATTCATATTCGGCTGATTTAGAATTGTTCAGAAATGAAGCCATGACAGCCTGTGATATGCAGGGATCAGAATCGTTAAAAATCTTTATATTCGCATTCAAATTCGACGGAAATATGAACTATGATATAATAATTTTGGGCAGTGGTCCCGGTGGATATGTTGCTGCGATACGTGCTTCTCAGTTGGGGATGAAAACTGCTTTGGTGGAAAAGGCAGAATTAGGAGGAGTATGCTTGAATTGGGGATGTATCCCTACCAAGGCCTTACTGAAAAGCGCACAAGTTTATGAATATCTGCTTCATGCTCAAGAATATGGCATCAATGTAAAGGGTGCAGATGTAGATTTTCCAGTCGTTGTAAACAGATCAAGAGGAGTTGCTGATGCGATGAGCAAGGGAGTGCAATTCCTGATGAAAAAAAATAAGATCGATGTTATAGCCGGAACCGGAAAAATTCTACCGGGAAAAAAACTAGAGGTGAGTTCTTCCGATGGCAAGAAAACTGTTTACGAAACTAAGAATATAATTATTGCAACAGGTGCACGTTCCAGAGAACTTCCATCCATCAAACAAGACGGTAAAAAAATAATTGGCTACAGAGAAGCTATGTCACTGACTAAGCAACCGAAATCAATGGTTGTTGTGGGTTCAGGGGCAATTGGTGTTGAGTTTGCTTATTTCTATCACACCTTAGGTACCAAGGTAACCATCGTTGAGTTCATGCCAAATGTGGTTCCTATTGAGGACGAGGAAGTGAGTAAACAGTTGGCCAGATCATTTAAAAAATCCGGAATAGAGATTATGCTGGAATCTACAGTTGAATCAGTGGATACTTCAGGTAATGCTTGTAAAGTAAAAGTGAAGAGTAAAAAAGGTGAAGAGATAATTGAGTGTGATGTAGTATTATCTGCAGTAGGTATTACATCCAACATTGAAAATATTGGACTGGAAGAAGTCGGTATCATCGCCGACAAGGGAAAGATCGTGGTTAATGAATGGTATCAAACCAATATGCCCGGGTATTTTGCGATCGGTGATGTAATCAACACTCCTGCTCTTGCACATGTTGCTTCTCATGAGGCAATCACATGTGTAGAAAAAATTGCCGGATTGCACGTTGAGCCAATAGACTACAAGAACATCCCGGGTTGTACATATTGTCAGCCGGAAATTGCCTCAGTCGGCTATACAGAGAAAGCGGCCAAGGATGCCGGTTATGATATCAAGGTTGGAAAATTCCCATTCTCTGCTTCAGGAAAAGCAAAAGCTGCCGGTAATTCCGACGGATTTGTGAAAGTAATTTTTGATGCAAAGTATGGTGAGTTCCTTGGAGCACATATGATCGGAGCTAATGTCACTGAGCTGATTGCTGAAGTTGTTGTGGCACGAAAACTGGAAACCACCGGGCATGAAATCATTAAATCAGTCCACCCGCATCCAACCATGAGTGAAGCAACGATGGAAGCAGTCGCAGCAGCATATGGAGAAGTAATCCATATTTAGAATGTCGACTCATTCTTCGATCTCATTTCGATTCAAAACTCAAATTTAATTGCAGCTATGTGCGGAATCAGTGGTGTCATCGCTTTAACTGAAAAAGGTCTCCCCGCACTCAACTTCATAGACGATGCCGTATCTTGTCTCTATCAAAGGGGGCCTGATAGTTATGGCTCTTTTCGAGACGGCAATGTTGCCCTCGGACATACAAGGCTTTCGATTATCGACACAAGTGACGCTGCTTCGCAGCCAATGTCAGATGAAAGCGGTCGCTACACTATTGTATTTAATGGCGAGTTTTTCAACTTCAAGCAACACAGGGATTTTGTTCTGGGCAAAGGGATAAAATTAAAGTCTGAGAGTGATACGGAGGTCTTACTCTACCTCTATATTCTTGAGGGTGAAAAATGTCTAGAAAGAGTGAATGGCTTTTTTGCCTTTGCTATTTTTGACAAACAAAAACAAAATATTTTTATTGCCAGAGACAGAATCGGAATTAAACCATTGGTATATTATACTGATGCCGACAAGTTTCTTTTTGCAAGTGAATTAAAATCACTTTTAGCACTTGGAGTTCCGAAGGAAATCGATCAGGTGTCATTGTATACTTACCTTCAACTTAACTACATCCCCGCGCCCGCATCCATTTTTAAATGTGTGAAGAAACTGATGCCGGGACATTATATCAACATAGAGTTAGGCTTAAAAGGTCAAAATATTTCAGAGACAAAATATTACGAAATACCACTTCGCTACAAGGACGATAAGACTGTTCCAATTTCCGGTGACTACAAAGAACAACAACTAAAGTTTCGGGAATTGCTTGAAGCCTCTGTAGAAAGACGTTTGATCTCAGATGTTCCGCTTGGAACCTTTTTGAGTGGCGGGATTGATTCCTCAGTAATTACCTCTATCGCTGCAAAAAAAACTGAGCATCTCAAAACCTTTTCGATAGGGTTCAAAGATGAGCCTATGTTTGACGAAACCAAATTTGCCGAGTTGGTTGCCAGGAAGTACAACACAGATCATACCGCATTCAGGCTAAGTAATTCTGACCTGTTTGAAAATATTTTTAATGCACTTGACTACCTCGACGAACCATTTGCCGATTCATCAGCATTAAATGTTTTTATATTGAGCAAAGAAACACGAAAACATGTAACTGTTGCCTTGAGTGGTGATGGTGCCGATGAATTATTTGGTGGATATAATAAACATGCAGCAGAACACCAAGCAAGATCAGGCGGTATTCTAAATAATCTTTTAAGGGGAAGTGCACCTTTTCTTCAATCACTTCCTCAATCCAGAAATACCCGCAGGGGCAATATGATCCGTAAAGCAGCCCGCATGGCCGAAGGTCTTCAACTTGACCCGCATGAAAGATATTGGCGTTGGGCAGCATTTGAAACAGAAAGCAAGGCAGAAGATTTTTTATGGCAACAAAAATTACCTGATCCTTTGCGGGAAGAATATGAGAGCAGAAAAAATTATCAACTTCGCTTCCTTCGACATCTCCATTCATTGCAGGAAGTACTATATACCGATATGCACCTGGTACTGGTAAATGATATGTTGGTAAAGGTTGATATGATGTCTATGGCAAATTCACTTGAAGTCAGGGTTCCTTTTCTGGACCATAATGTTGTAGACTATGCATTCTCTCTTCCTATACAATCAAAGATTGATTCTGCCGGAAGAAAAAAAATATTAAGAGACACATTCAGAAAGGATCTGCCCGCAGAACTCTATAACAGATCAAAAAAAGGGTTTGAAGTTCCTTTGCTAAAATGGTTTCGTACGGAACTTCGTCCACTGATTGAAAATGAATATTTAGGAGAAGATTTCATTGAAGAACAAAAGATTTTCAATGCTGACAAGGTCAGAGAATTGAAAAGAAAACTTTTTAGTCAAAACCCCGGTGATTCGACTGCACAGGTATGGGCACTAATTGTATTCCAACATTGGTGGAAAAAATGGATGCTGAATTAAAACAGCAGATCTTGTTGCATCAAGCTAAAATCCGCATAAGACAAGAAAGTCATTTTTAAATTCTTCCGCAGACTGGCAGGAACTAATGAATTATTGAAATTGACGTTAATTAGTGCTTTTGAGGAGTACTCTTTAATATAATCGGCTTTACCAAGCTTTAATCGACTAAAAAGCTTACCTTTGTGAAAATCTAAAAAAAATTCATGGGCAGATCGCAGGAAACATTCAATAAGAAGGACATACGCATCAAAAAAGAAAAGAAAAGAAAAGAAAAGGAACAGAAGCGTCTGGCCCGGAATGAGAGCGAAAAGTCAGGAAAATTAGAAGATATGATGGCCTATGTTGACGAATTCGGTCGCATCAGCTCCACTCCTCCTGATCCTACCAGAAAGATCAGTATCTCTGCAGAAGAGATAGAGATCAGCATCCCTAAAAAAGACTCAAGACCTGAAATGGATCCTATCCGAAAAGGTGTAGTTACTTTTTTTAATGACTCAAAAGGATACGGCTTCATTAAAGATAGTGAAACTTCGGAAAGTGTTTTTGTACACGTGAACAATATCCTTGAGGAAATTAAAGAAAATAATATCGTAAATTTTGAAGTTGAGATGGGTCAGAAAGGACCGAGTGCCATTCAGGTGAAGGTTGTCCGTGATTGAACTTATCCCGAAAATATTTTAAAAAAAAACTCCGGTCCAATCCGGAGTTTTTTTTTAAAATCTTGATGTGTTTGAATAAGCAAACAAAGCGGTTGTTGTTCACAATTTTCATTTAATCCAAAACCCCCAAACTATCCAACTCTTCCTTTGTGACAGAAGGTGGAACAATTCCAAGTCTGAGTTTGTGAATTACAAATTCTGCAGCATGCATTGCCTTCATTTGAGAAGAAAATCCCTTTGTCCCAGAGACGGCCGGTATAGTACCTTGATGAATATACAACTTCCCGGCTTTAATAATATTATAACCAAAGCCTCCCTCCGGTGATTCTACAGCGAAAACATGTGCTTCAAAATCCGGTAGTTCGTCAGCGATTGCATTTGCCAATTCTTCTTCCGGCAATTCTTTTTTTATAAACTCATGGATCTTCGCTGAGTCATTAATGAGGCTTCCCTCATCATCATAGTTCGATGGGTCATCCGGTGATAGGCATGACATTTGAATCAGCGAGAAGGATATGAAAAACAAAATAACCTGGTAGATCCTATTCATCAACCGAATGAATTAGATAGTTAACATTATACAGTAATTATCAGCTTTCTGATACAGATAAAAAAATCAACACTTAGCCTATTTCAGGCATAGTATACTTCCTACCCTCATTTTCCTTTTTCAACCAGTCCATCAGCGGTTGGAAGTATTCAAGCATAGCCCTGGCACTCAGGTCCTCACCTGTCTTATCTTTTAATAACTTCCTCCAATCAACACTGCTTCCGGGTTTCATGATATCTTCGATAAACTTTCCAATCTCTTTATTTCCAAAATAATTTGTTGCATGTGGATCCTGTTTCAAAATATTCTTCGAAATATGATCATGTAACTGGAACAATAATACATAAGACAAAGCATAATCATAATATTGTGCAGGATCATCATTTATATGTGTCTTGGTAGCAGCGTCACAATACTCCTCTCCTCTTTCTGTTGGCGGAACAATACCCTGATATTGTTTCACGATCTCCCACCATCTCTTATTCCATTGATCGGGAGGAAGATCTTTTGAATAAAGTTCATGTTCAAAAACGCTCATCGTTCCTGTACTCCATGGAATAAAGACAACATAGTTTAATGCATCTTTCAAAAGTTGTTTCATCTCATCCAAGGGAGCATTGGCATCCACCAGACCCAGTCCTGCAGCAAAAGGTTTTTGCATGGCAGCAAGTCCGAAGAGACTACCGAGCGCTTCATGGTAAGCCCTGTTAGCACCTTCCCTTAATAGAAAAGGTACCTGAGGATTACTATAAGCAATGTAATAGTAAATGTGCCCATACTCATGATGTACTGTTTCGTACCAGGAAGCATTGGAAGTAATACTCATCAAAGTCTGAACGGAAGTATCAAGATCCATATGCCAGGCTGAAGCATGTGTATTTTTCTTATAACCCGCATCCTTTGCAACAGGATACAAACTTGAATTCTGCCAAAAGTTAGACGGCAATTGAGGAAAACCCATTGACATGTAAAACTTCTCCCCCTGCATCGCGAGCCATTCTGCATCTTTCAATTTTAATGCAGAGTCGAGGTTCAAACCTTCTACACTTACCATCTCACTCCAATCCTGACCCCATCTGTTGCTTAACCAATGTGCCGGAAGAAAATCCGGAACATCTTTTGAATGATATTTCTTTGCGAGCTCATATCGCATATAAGTGTGAAGTTCGCGATACAGTGGATTCAACTCCTGATTAAACTGTTTCAACAAAGACATCATTTCTTCGGTAGACATTCCATAGTCAGAAACCTGGAAGTTAAAGTAGTCAGGATAACCTAAGCCTTGAACAACCTTATTTCTCAAGTCACGCAAATTGACCAGTCCGGGTTTGAGCGTTTGTCCGACTGCTTTACTTGCCTCCCATGCCATTCTCCGCGTATTAGTGTCCTTCACTTCTGATAATATCGAATCAATATCATTGGGCGTGAGTTCCTTTCCACTCATCATAAATTTATAACCATACAAGGCCTCAGTTTGAGCAGTCCCGGCTTTAATGAGTGCTTTCACGCTCTCAGCTTCGCTTTCCGGATTGGCTGCTGCTAAATAAAGTATCTTTTTAAGTTGTCGTATTTGAATATCGCTCAAATCCTTTTCATACTTCAAAAATTCGGTTGCTTGCTTAATATTATCAATGCTTCCGGTGTATGTAGCCATGGCTTCTTCAGCCTTTGCAGAGTTGTTGGCATTCATTGTATCCCCTTCAACTATATGTGTGTTAACCTGCCACTGTCCGGCACTGGCACCGGAATACAACTCTTTGTACTTCAGGTTATACTGATCAAGAAAGGCTTGTGCTTCTCTCACATGCCTCTGAGCTTCATTTTCACAGCTGATAAAGCTTATACATAAAAGAAGACATATAGAAATTGGAGCTCTGAGACTCAATAGTTTGTTCATCATAAATCGATTTTGGAGAACAAGTATACTAAAAATCAGGCTTTAAGCCATCGAAAAGAGATGAAAAGTATTATTGAAAACCAATGCAATCAAGCTGGAAGTCGAAAAAACCTGATATGAAAGGTGACCCGGATTCGAATTAGTGGAGATAGTGGGACTCGAACCCACGGCCTCTTGCATGCCATGCAAACGCTCTAGCCAACTGAGCTATACCCCCCGGTTCCCAGACTAAATTTCTCGTTTGGGAATGCAAAGGAAATAAAAAGATCAAATTTCTTAACAATATCTTTCATATTATTTGCGACTCAATCCTAGTATATTGCAATCACATTAATAATTATGTAATGGCTTTCAGTTATTGGGAACAAGATACATTTATAGGAAGGCCTGATGTATGCATCATCGGAAGCGGAATTGTTGGCTTAAATGCAGCCATCAATCTAAAATCCCGATCCCCATTTCTAAAAATTCTGATTCTGGAAAGAGGATATTTACCCGCCGGTGCAAGCACACGCAATGCCGGTTTTGCGTGTTTCGGGAGTATATCTGAACTCTTGATGGACATGCAAACAGAATCCGAATCCGATGTTATGTCATTGGTAGAAAAACGTTGGCGCGGCTTACAAAATATGCGTCAAGTTCTGGGTGATGAGGTTTTGAATTATGAAGCTCTTGGTGGTTATGAGCTATTCACTTCCGGTGATGCGATCCGGTATGAAATGTGTTCCGCTAAGATCGAACACTTTAACCATTTACTTTCATCTATCACTAAACAAACACACACATATTTAAATGCAGATAAAAATATTGTGAGGTTTGGATTCTCCGGCGTCGATCATATGATAGTAAATACAGGTGAAGGACAAATAGATACCGGTAAGATGATGGAAGCCCTGATAGAAAAAGCTAGTGTGTTGGGCATTAAAATTCTCAATGGTATAAAAGTTGAAAAATATATCGATGAGAACCCCAAAGTCAGAGTTATTGTCACAGGAAATGAAAACATCTATTGCGACAAATTACTAATATGCACTAATGGCTTTGCCCCTGAGCTGATTGATGAAATAGATGTTGAACCGGCCAGAGCACAAGTCTTAGTGACTGAACCACTGGAAAATATTTTATTCCGTGGAACCTTTCACTATGATGAAGGATACTATTATTTCAGAAATATAGGAACAAGAGTATTACTGGGCGGAGGGAGAAATTTGGCATTCGAACAAGAGAAAACAAGTACTGATGATTTAAATGATATGATCCAAAGAAGACTTGAAGATCTCTTAGGCACGATGATAGTTCCGGGTCAAAATGTCCGGATCGCTCGTCGTTGGTCCGGAATTATGGGATTAGGATCGTCAAAAAAAAGTATCGTAAAAAAAATATCTCCTTCTGCATATTGTGCAGTCCGTCTTGGTGGCATGGGTGTTGCAATAGGAAATCTTGTTGCAGCAGAAGCAGCTGACCTAATTCTTGATGATCTCTGATTTGTTGTTATGAACATTCATTGTTGGTTCAGAATCAACAAAGATGTTGGGCACCCTGTGAATTCTCTTAATTTTGCCACTCAAGCTGAAACTAACTTGTACCGGATCTTTCAATTAAAATATTTTCTTATCCTGCTTTTGACAGGACTACTGTATAGCTGTAGTCCGACAAAACACATTCCCGAAAACTCACACCTCCTGATGAGAAACACCATCATCAGTGATACAAATACGATAGAAAAAGAAAGGTTTTATTCGCTCTTAAAACAAAAGCCTAACAGGAAGATCCTGGGGATATTCCAGTTTCATCTAAGCATGTATAATCTGGGGAGTAGAGGAAAAGAAACGAAATTTAAAAACTGGTTAAAAAGTATTGGTGAAGAACCGGCTGTTCTTGACAGCAATCAAACACAACGATCGAAGAATCAATTAAAGCTGCTCCTGAATCAAAAAGGATATTTCCATGCACAGGTGAGTGATTCCATAGTTTACCGCAAAAAGAGAGCAAGAGTTTATTATAAAATTGATTCAAATCAACCTTACACACTACGAAAAGTAAATTTTGACACAAAGGATCCGAACATTCAGTTCTACATGGATTTCATCAGGCATACAACACTGATAAAGCCCGGTGATTTGTATGACGAAGAATTATTGAACCTTGAAAGAGATAGAATCACCGCTGAAATGAAGGATCGGGGATTTTATTACTTCGGCAAAAATTACATCACCTACGAGGTCGACAGCTCTTTACAGAGCCATCAGGCAGATGTCTTATTATATATTAATAGTATAAATGAAAATGTTGATCCGGCTACAATCGACTATCGCCCTATCACAAACCACCATTCATTTAATTTGCAGAATATTTACATCAGGACTGACTATAATCCCAGGGATCCTTTTGGATCAATTCCGGTTGACACGACATATCTAAGAGGGATTCACATTCTTTCTGCAGACTCTATTCGCACTATAAGAGATGAAGTACTTATAAATAATATTTTTATAAACCGTGGTGACAGATACCTTCAGCGTGACCTTGACTATACCTATAAAAGGTTGCAAGATCTGAACGTCTTTAAGTTTATTAATATCCAGTTCACAGAAGTACCCCGCGATGCTGAACAGGAAGAATATTTGTTAGATGTAATTATCCTTCTTACTCCAATGGATAAGCAGGATTTTACCACAGAAGCAGAAGTCACCAATACAGGATCAAACATTGGTATTGCAGGAAGTTTCGGATATAGAAATAAAAACAGTTTCAGAGGAGCTGAAGTTTTTGAGTTAAAGATCAAGGGAGCACTGGAAGCACTTCCCAATTTAAGTGATAGTGTTGATGAAAAGAAAATATTTTTATTCAACACATATGAAGTTGGTCCGGAGATGACTCTGACCTTCAAAAAGTTCCTGCTGCCACGTTTTATTACCAAGAACACATCAAGGTATTTTAATCCGAGAAGCGTGCTGTCAGCCGGATTTAATTTTCAAGACAGACCTGACTACAGACGTACCATCCTGAATGCTTCATTTGGTTACAACTGGCAGTCCACCAGGACACAACGCTGGATGGTATTTCCTCTCAATATTAATTCTGTCAGTGTTGATCCTTCTCCGGGTTTTCAGGCCAGACTTGACAGCCTGAAAGATCCGAGGTTGAGTTACAGTTACGAAACGCATCTCATACCAAGCGGTAGATTTACCTGGATACTCAATTCCAAACCGGCAAAAGGAAATAAAAGCTTTTTCTTTGTTCGGGGCAACTTGGAGCTATCAGGACTTATTTTTAGATCTCTTGCTCCGGCCCTGGACCTTAGCAAAGATGAACAAGGCAGCTATAAAGTATTCGGAATACCTTTTTCTCAATACATAAAGCCTGATCTGGATATCAGCTTCCATCACATTTTGGATAACAACAATACACTGGTTTACAGGATAGCATCAGGTATTGGATTTCCATTTGCAAATTCCAACGCCTTACCATTTGAAAAAAGTTTTTTTTCAGGAGGTGCCAACAGTATTAGAGCATGGAATGCCAGAACACTCGGCCCAGGCTCCTATCAAAGAGGGTTCAATATCATAGAACAAAGCGGAGATATCAAAATTGAAGCTAATATTGAATACCGTTCATTTCTATTTAAAGTCCTGGAAGGTGCTTTGCTGGAAGGTGCTGCCTTTGTTGATGCAGGAAATATTTGGACAAGGAATGAAGACCTCTCACGACCGGGTGCAGAATTTGAATTCGAGAATATGTTTAAAGAGATGGCGATGGGAGCCGGCCTTGGCTTGAGGTTTAACTTTTCATTTTTTATACTTCGAATCGACGCCGCTGTCAAACTGCGTGATCCATCATTGAATTTAAGTAAACGCTGGGTATATCCGAATCAAAAGTTTGTGATCGGTGACATAGTGCCGAACCTTGCAATTGGTTATCCTTTTTAATTTTTGTTGAAAATTCAATAAGATTGAATAATATGAAGAGAACGTAATTAGGCCGTCCTGCCGGGTAAGTTCATAAATTTAAAACTAGTCACCTCTGCTATTAGAACAGCTGAAAGCATCAACTAACATTGATTTCCGGGATTCTAAAAAAATTCTTATCTTACAATCTTAATTTCACCCCGGAAGATAAATATAACAATCAACATGAAAAGAATTGCACTTTTACTAATTTCCTCATTTGTGTTTGTAGCATTTGCCTGCACTGAAAACACATCAGAGAACCAAGCTACAGACGAGGCAGGAATTGAAGAGCCTCAGACTACAATTGATACACCTGCTGTTCAGACTCTTTCGGAAGAAGGAGAGGTTAATGATCCCGGAATAATTCAAGAAAACATACCCCCTGTGACTGTTCCGGTTAATACTGCTCCGGCAGGATCACAAACTTTTAGCAGTGGTGCGCTAAATCCGGCACATGGTGAACCGGGTCACGACTGTTCTATCGCTGTAGGCGCTCCTCTTAATTCTGCAAAATCAGATGCCGGTCAGACAATTCAAATGACCAATCCCGTACAAAATAATTCGGTTCCGGCACAGAATAATGTAGTTCCCGCACAAGGTCCGGCAGTAATAAACCCTGCGTCGCCGGCACCTATAATGGCAACTCCATCTAATAATGCATCACCTGCAGGAACAAGCGGAAAAGTAAATCCTCCACATGGTGAACCGGGTCATGATTGCGCAAAGCCCGTTGGAGCACCACTCTAATTTATCCGAATAATTCCCCGCCTCTATTTGACTGACATACAAATAAATGTCAAGTTTCTCATTTAGATTATTGAAGTCCGGGATGAATTTGTGAGATCAATTCTCTTCTTTATTAATTGCTGAATTTTTGATAAAAGCTGCTATTTCACAGACCTTTAATCCTATTTTCGGTTAAAGAATTGATGAAAAGCAGGTTTCCATTTTCAATATTCTCTATTAGCTTTGCCATCCATTAAGATCAAAAAAATGTCAAATAAAAAAATCGTTGAGTTATTAGGAGCAAATGCAGAAGGACTGCTTGGTCACACCTGCAAGACCATCAGCAAGGAACAACTACACTTACCCGGTCCTGATTTTGTAGACAGAATCTTCATGAACAGCAATCGTTCCATTCCTGTCATGCGAAGCTTGCAGCAGATCTACGGTCATGGCCGCTTATCAGGAACAGGATATGTTTCAATTTTACCTGTCGACCAAGGTATTGAGCACTCGGCAGGAGCCTCTTTTGCACCCAATCCAATTTATTTTGATCCGGAAAAAATTATCGAGCTGGCCATTGAGGGCGGTTGTAATGCAGTGGCATCAACCTTTGGTGTATTAGGATCTGTAGGAAGAAAATATGCACATAAGATTCCCTTCATAGTAAAGCTAAACCACAATGAATTTCTGAGTTATCCAAATAAGTACGATCAGATCATGTTCGGTGATGTTGAAGAGGCATGGAATATGGGAGCTGTAGCAGTAGGTGCAACTATTTATTTTGGTTCTGATGAATCTTCGCGACAGATCCAGGAGGTAAGCGAGGCTTTTGCATTTGCACACGAACTGGGAATGGCCACCATCCTTTGGTGTTACATGCGAAATTCTGAATTTAAAAAAGACGGTATTGATTACCATACATCTGCCGATCTTACCGGGCAGGCAAATCATTTAGGAGTAACGATACAATCAGATATTATCAAGCAAAAATTGCCTACAAACAATGGTGGTTATACGGCAATAAAATTTGGTAAAACACATCCAAAGGTTTACAGCGAGCTTACTACTGATCATCCAATAGATCTTTGCAGATATCAGGTGATGAATTGTTATATGGGAAGAGCCGGACTTATTAATTCAGGTGGTGAATCCAAAGGAGCGAGTGACATGACTGAAGCTGTTACAACAGCTGTTGTTAATAAACGTGCCGGAGGTCAGGGATTGATATCCGGAAGAAAGGCATTCCAGAAACCAATGAAAGAAGGAATTGATTTGTTGAATACGATTCAGGACGTGTATCTTTCAAAAGACGTCACTATAGCCTAATCAATTAATCATTATATCCGGTTCAAATCAACATTTAATATGGCCTGGTTCAAACGAAATAAAGGTGGTATTACTACATCGACACAGGAAAAAAAGGAGACTCCGGAAGGGCTCTGGCACAAGTGTTCCGAATGTAAGCACCTGGTTACATCAAAAGACCATATAGAACATAAATATGTTTGTACTGAATGCGGTTACCACAACAGGATTAGTTCGGCACAGTATTTTGAAATTATTTTTGACGACAATAATTATACCGAGCTGGATTCAGAACTCACATCAGGTGATCCTTTAAAATTTGTTGATACCAAAAAATATACTGAGCGGGTCGTTGAAACACAAAAGAAGACAGGATTAAAAGATGCTCTTCGTTCAGGTGCAGGTACAGTTGAAGGGGAAGGACTTGTTATTGCCTGTATGGATTTTTCATTTATCGGTGGATCGATGGGTTCTGTTGTAGGAGAAAAAATTTCAAGAGCAATAGACTATGCCATCAAACACAAATTACCTTTGATGGTTATCTCAAAATCAGGTGGTGCGAGAATGATGGAGGCTGCTTATTCCCTCATGCAAATGGCAAAAACCTCAGCTAAGCTCACACTCCTTGCCGATGCTAAGCTGCCATATATATCCTTATTAACAGATCCTACGACAGGTGGTGTAACTGCCTCATATGCAATGCTTGGCGATTTAAACATTTCTGAACCCGGAGCACTCATCGGCTTTGCCGGCCCCAGAGTTGTTAAAGAAACAATAGGTAAAGACCTTCCCAAGGGATTTCAAACTGCAGAATTCGTCATGGAACACGGTTTTTTAGATTTTATCGTGGACCGTAGAGAGCTGAAAAGCAAGATTGCACAGGTTTTACGCATGTTTAAAAATTAGCGATTTTTTTTGCGGTAATCTAATAATTCCGTACATTTGCAATCCTGAAAAAATGCGTAAAAGAGAAGAAAAATGAAGCTGAATCAAGAAGCAAAAACAGAAATTTTTAAGAAATTCGGTGGATCCGCTAAGAACACCGGGTCATCAGAAGCACAAATCGCTTTGTTTACACAAAGAATCGCATTCATGACCGATCATCTGCAAACTTTTAAGAAGGATCATTCAACAGAGCGTTCTTTGATTCGTCTCGTTGGAAAGCGCAGAAGTTTATTAGACTATTTACACAAAACAGATATCGAAAGATATCGTAAGATCATAGCTGATCTTAATATCAGAAAATAATTTCAACTCACAAGAAGACAAAAAGGCAATTCACCGGATTGCCTTTTTTGCTTTTCTATTAATTTAAGATGACGATGTCTCAAAAAGCGATTATTAAAGAATTTGATTTAGGCGATGGAAGAAAGGTCAGTATTGAAACAGGCCGTTTAGCTAAGCAAGCTGATGGTGCTGTTGTAGTCCGTATGGGCGACGCAATGTTATTGGCAACAGTAGTATCTAACAAAGAAGCCAAGCCGGGAACTGATTTTCTCCCGCTTTCAGTTGATTACCAGGAAAAGTTTGCTTCTGTAGGCCGCTACCCGGGCGGATTTTTAAAGCGTGAAGGAAGATTATCTGAATATGAAATTCTGATCAGCAGATTAGTTGACAGAGCTCTTCGTCCAATGTTCCCTGAAGATTATCATGCAGACACGCAAGTGATGGTTACTCTCATTTCCGGTGACCCGAAGATCCAACCGGATGCATTAGCAGGTTTGGCAGCATCTGCTGCTATCACAATTTCAGACATACCTTTTAATGGTCCTATTTCTGAAGTACGTGTTGCTCGCATCGAAGGTAAATTTGTGATCAACCCACATACTGAAGATATGGAACGCGCTGACATCGATCTTATCGTTGCAGGTTCTATGGATAGTGTTGTGATGGTCGAAGGAGAAATGAAAGAAGTGCAGGAAGCTGATATGTTTGAAGCCATCAAGGCCGGACATGATGCAATTAAAATTCAGTGTAAAGCGCAGATCGAATTACGTGAGCTGTGTGGCAATAAAGAGAAGAGAGAATATTCTCATGAGGTACATGATGAAGAGCTTCGTGCAAAGGTTAAGGCATTTGCCTATGATAAGGTGTATGCCATTGCTAAATCAGCTAATCCAAATAAACAAGAGCGCAAAGAGGCATTCAAAAAAGTGCATGAAGAATTTGCTGCTACCATGACAGAAGAAGAGTTAGCAGAAAAAGCAGGGATGTTAAAAGAATATTTCCACGACGTTGAAAGCGAAGCAATGCGCGCCTGCATCCTGAACGAAGGAATTCGTCTTGATGGCAGAAAATCTACTCAGATCCGTCCGATCTGGAGTGAAGTAGATTACCTCCCTTCTACTCATGGCTCTGCAATATTTACACGCGGAGAAACACAATCGCTGACGACCGTTACACTTGGAAGCAAACTTGATGTCCAGTACATTGATGTTCCGATGAAGGACAGTCACACCAAGTTTTTATTACAATATAATTTCCCTGCCTTTTCTACAGGAGAAGTAAAACCTAATCGCGGACCGGCACGTCGTGAGATCGGTCATGGTAACCTGGCAATGCGCTCTTTGAAGCAAATCCTTCCTTCAGAAACAGAATGTCCTTATACTATACGTGTAGTATCTGATATTCTTGAATCGAATGGTTCTTCTTCGATGGCGACAGTATGTGCAGGAACATTGGCGCTGATGGATGCAGGTGTTCAGATCACCGGTCCTGCTTCCGGAATTGCAATGGGCTTGATCATCGATGAGAAAGGACGTTTTGCTGTTCTGAGTGATATCCTTGGCGATGAAGATCATCTGGGTGATATGGATTTCAAAGTTACAGGAACAGAGAAAGGTATTTGCGGTTGTCAGATGGACCTTAAGATACAGGGCTTGCCTGCAGACATAATGATGCAGGCATTATCACAGGCAAGAGAAGGTCGTCTTCATATTCTCAATGAAATGAAGAAAACGCTTTCTGCCCCAAGAACGGATTATAAGCCACATGCACCACGTATCGAAAAACTTGTAGTTGCAAAAGAATTTATTGGAGCAGTTATCGGACCGGGTGGAAAGGTGATCCAGGAAATTCAGCGCGAGACTAACACTACTATATCTATAGAAGAAGTGAACAATGAAGGAATCATAGAGATTGCTTCTTCAGATAAAAATGGTATAGAAGCTGCAAAGACCTGGATCAAAGGTATTGTTGCTATCCCCGAAGTTGGTGAAGTATACGAAGGAAAGGTGAAGAACATCATGGACTTTGGAGCATTCGTAGAATTCATGCCAGGAAAAGATGGACTTCTTCACATATCAGAAATCACCTGGGAACGTTTAGAGTCCATGAAAGGTGCTCTTAATGAAGGCGACAAAATCAAGGTGAAACTTATTGAAGTGGACAAAAAGACCGGAAAATACAGATTGTCGAGAAAGGTTCTGTTACCAAAACCTGAAAATATGCCTGAATCTGAAGGACGAAAAGAACGCCGTCAGCCGCAATCTTGATAAAATACAATATCCAATTAACAAAAAAGCAACCTATAACAGGGTTGCTTTTTTGTTGAAATAATGTCTTTTTAATGGCCTTCACATCTCATTTTCAGTTACTTTGGTCAATTTTTCTTTTTGATAAGGAAGTTTCAATCTCTGTCACTTGTAAGAAAGCAAGAAGCCTTTTTAAAATTTGCTGAAACATACCTGCAATGATGTCGTTTCAAGAGCATATTCTTTTTCATAAAACTTTAACTTAAATGAGACAACTAAAAATTACAAAGCAGGTCACCAATCGTGAAACGGCATCACTTGATAAATATCTTCAGGAGATCGGGCGCGTTGAGTTGATTACGGCAGAAGAGGAAGTCCGACTGGCCCAGCTTATTAAAAAAGGAGATGGTAAGGCATTAGAGCGCCTGACCAAGGCGAACCTGCGCTTCGTCGTATCCGTTGCAAAACAATATCAGAATCAAGGTCTCACATTAGGTGACCTGATCAACGAAGGTAATTTGGGACTGATCAAGGCAGCACAACGATTTGACGAGACCCGAGGGTTTAAATTCATTTCTTATGCAGTATGGTGGATCCGCCAGTCTATTCTTCAGGCATTGGCTGAGCAATCAAGAATTGTTCGTCTTCCCTTGAATAAGATCGGATCTATCAATAAGATCAACAAAACATTTTCGAAGCTTGAACAGGAATTCGAGCGTGAGCCAAGTACAGAGGAGTTAGCAACCGCAATGTCAATTTCTCAGGATGAGATAAAAGACGCTATGCGAACTTCAGGCCGACATGTATCGATGGACGCTCCATTATTGAGTGGAGAAGAAAGTACCCTGATTGATGTTTTAGGTGACGAAGATCAACCACACCCCGATCACTCATTAATTACTGAATCACTTCGTCGTGAAGTAGAACGTGCCTTATCGACACTTACAACGCGTGAAGCTGATGTTATTCGCCTCTATTTCGGATTAGCGGTTGGTGAACAACCAATGACACTGGAAGAAATTGGCGATCGTTTTGACCTCACGCGAGAGCGAGTGCGTCAAATTAAAGAAAAGGCTATCCGACGTCTTAAACATACATCCCGCAGTAAGATCCTAAAAACTTATCTCGGCTGATAGCCTGGTGATCCCGCTGAAAAGAGGAAGTAACCTATGTTATTTCCTCTTTTTTATTGTCCATTTTTTTTTTGCGACTTATAGTAGTATTGAAGAATTGATCCACACTGCCGGATCTATAAACTAGAATCCAATTTTCTTTCTTTTGCTCCACTCTTCTCTTCGATCTTTGTCACTATTCAGATAAGGGAGGGCTTCATACACATCACTAAATTGTTTGTTAAATCTCTTTTCAAGTTCTTCCAGTTGGAGAGTTAATTCCTCATGAGAAAGGGCAAATTGCCGCATGAATAAAAAAGTTCTCATGATGGCAATATTAACGGTAATAGCTTTCCGGCTTCTTAGTACGCTGGAAAGCATTGCAACTCCTTGTTCCGTAAATGCAAATGGCAGATACTTAGAATGTTGACCTCGATTCTTTAAGGTCACAAAATGTGACCTTAAAGAATCGTATTCATCCTTTTTCAATTCGAACATGAAATCGCCAGGAAAGCGATCGATATTCCTTCTGACTGATTGCTTGAGAACCTTTGTTTCTGTTTGATATAATTCTGTCAGGTCATGATCTAGCATCACCTTGCATGAGCGGATGTTATAAATCTTGGATTCGATAGTCCTTAATTCCATTCAGCTAATAATTAAATCAACGAAATTGCAAATCAAAATGGCCTGGCATTTTATTCGATGATCAATACTTTGTAAATATGGATCATTAGAGAAAAAGGGACAAGGCAAGAAAAGAAGGTTATTTTTTGAAGAAACTAGAGTACCCGGCTGCAGCAATGTTAGCTTCCGGATAAAGAATTAAAATTGATGCCAATACCCAACCTATTATTTTTTAAATTCGCCCAGTCATCCTAAACAAATCAAGAATATGGCCATTATTGCTCCTTCCATCCTATCTGCCGATTTTGCAAATCTTCAACGCGACATTGAGATGATCAATAAGAGTGAAGCAGATTGGTTTCATGTGGACGTGATGGATGGGGTATTTGTTCCAAATATTTCTTTTGGTTTCCCGGTTATAAAAGCAATACAAAAACATGCAAAGAAACCCTTAGACGTTCACCTTATGATTGTAAGGCCGGAGCAATATATTCAACAATTCAAAGATGCAGGTGCTGCTATTCTGAGTGTTCATCTTGAAGCTTGTCCTCATTTACATCGCACAGTTCAGGAAATAAAAAATGCGGGAATGAAGGCCGGAGTAGCAATTAATCCTCACACATCTGTTGCTTTACTTGAGGATATAATTTCTGATATTGACCTTGTATGTATGATGAGTGTAAATCCCGGATTTGGCGGGCAAAAATTTATCCAAAATACTTTTCAGAAAATTGAATCACTAAAAACTTTAATTAT